>Ga0326762_1000111_pt1 | contig 43434 bp, 41 predicted proteins | sample NORPS_S_FD_207669 | JGI IMG/M metagenome (GOLD analysis project Ga0326762, IMG submission 207669) | Hot spring sediment microbial communities from Norris Geyser Basin, Yellowstone National Park, WY, United States - NOR.PS_S | ecosystem: Environmental > Aquatic > Thermal springs > Near-boiling...
TAATCATGATCGGGTGTAGGGGCTTAGCCCTCAACCACCTACCAGCCTTGAGGGTAGGTGGGTCATGGGACTCCTTCGAGCCCAACGGCACGGGGCTCACATCTCCAGCCCTCTACCAACCCTTGGGGCATTGCCCCCATCGGGTTGGTAGTCGATCCTGGCCCGTTGATACTTTATGCCTAGGTTTATAAGTGTTTCCCAGGAGAATAGATCCAACCCCCCAAAATCATTTTATAATAAACGAATATATAAAAATCACTACTATCATGAAAAAGTATTCAGCCCAGATCATGGTTACCAGGGTGTAGAGGATAATATTGAGGAGATTAGAAGAAGCATTAATGCGATACCCATCAAAGCCGTTCTGAAGCTGTTTCAGGTTTCATGTTGATTTAAATGTTTGTTAGAGATTTTAGTAGAGCCCCGCAATGAGGGTGAAGACCCAAGAGAGGCTCACGTGTAATCTATAAACCAAGATTCAGAGGGTCCCCCACAGCTATGAACTGATGAATCTATGAGGGTGGAGCTATGGGTCGGGGTCACTCAAAGCGGATTGATGCAGATGATGCTACGGGGCAATGAAAGCCCTGCACGATTCAATGAAACCAAGGGAAGAGGACTTGATATCAAGCTGTATCAAGCCCTATGAAACCCGAACCCCTCATTTGTAGCCTCTCTAGGCTTATCGATAATATCGCCGGAAAGTTTTTCACATCTATTTCATAGAAGGAAGGTTGTCCGGTCGGATGGATGCTATAGTCATTGCTGTAAAGATTGTTAATTAGGTAGTTTCCAGGAGCTATGGGAAGAGGTATGAGATTGTCGTTGACAAATATAGATTAGCCTCAGAGGCTGACTACAGCCATTTAAAAATCTTGTGGAGGTTTTCTATAATAAGCCTAAGCCTTCATAAACATTGTTCTAGAGACTCACGGGTCTTCCCTAGCATATATAATCAATGCCAGCGATACAGTGATAACCAAGATGCATGTCAGAGGGTCTAAAGAGCGTTATATCCTCATGTAGAACCTGCCAATGAAGGATATAGAGGAGAAAGCAATGGCGATAGGAATAGATAAGGTGCAAGCGTGGAAAATCATAAACGGGATCCGAGAGTACCAATCGTGATCAAGGATTATGGATTAGAGATACTGTAGGAAGAAGATAATGGAGCCTTTGAAGGGTTTCTATAAGGATGCTGGAGAGATCTATGGAGATGCTGCGTAGGAAATGCTTGAAAAGGCTGTTAATAGCATAGGAAGCACTATAAAACGGCTTAAAGAGTTAATGCTCAAGAACAACATCATAATCTATACTGCAGCAGCTATCCACATACCAGCCAGATCTACTTAGGGAGCCTCGGATCGGTAAGAGATATGCATATAGATCCCTGTCTATTACTATGCATTGAAGGCAATTGCTAGAAAAAGATATAGATATAAAGCCAAGAGATGTATTAAGCAGCATATAGATCAGAAGATCGATCGGATACGTCTATTGACGCACCAGATGGAGAACTACAAGAAGAGTTTAAACTAGCGGATCCGAGACACTGCTCTATAGATCGTGCTAGAAGCGGGTAAATAGATGAGGATCTAATACTTACGATCTTGTTGTTTGAATATCCGTATGCAGCTAGAAAGCTATTCAAGAACTAGATCCCTCCTCAAATCCTTAAGACTATGGTGAAGCCTCTTCTATGCCTATAAAGACTCGCCCATCACCCTTAGCTAATGCTAGGGGGATAATTGAAAGCGGTGGAGCGGGATCACCATTTAAAGATGAAGAGATCCAACAATATAGGCTACTCTATGTCTCGCTTAAGGGTTGTCTAGATCCAAAGGATTAGAGGCTATGGTGTGATAGCGCTTAGCCTCCACATGCAAAGGAAACTTTAGTAAAAATCAGGGAAAAGCGAAAGTAGTGAGTAGATGCCTTCCTTAACTATTAATTATAAGCTACAATAAAATATTTATGTCTATGTATGTATATAATTGCGTATTTCCATAGATAAGCTTATATACCAGAATAAGTTAATATTTTAATGACAAGGGGATAGGACATATGAGTGAACAAACAGGAGGGAAAGGAGGTAAGGTTGATACTACACGTCGCATGATTATTGCAGCTCTTGGCGGTCTAGCTGTGGGCGGTGCTTTGGGTTACTTTCTGACACCTAGAAGAGTTGAGGTTAAGGAGGTTCCAGTTACCGAGACTGTTACACGTACTGTTGCACGTACCGAGACCGTCACTGCGGCTCCGCCACCTCCTCAACCTCTTATCTTAAGGTATCCTAGGGTTAGGCTTGCTAATGTGAGGGACCTTAGGCCCGGGGAGCCTTTAACGAGGCAGTATCTAAATTTTAGAGTATGGGTTGTGAAGTTAGGGGAGAGAGCTGTTGGCGGGATCGGTCCTGATGGTGATGTTGTGGCCTTCATTCCTATATGCACCCATATGGGTGGTGCTCTCGCATTTGATCGAAATAATAACTGTGCTGTTTGCCCGATCCACTATACTCAGTTCGACTTAACACGAGGGGGAAAGGTGGTGTCAGGTCATGCCACACAGTTCCTACCGCAGGTTATGTTGGAGTTTGATGAGAGGACAGGCGATATATATGCTGTAGGGATAAACCAGCTTGTATATGGAAGGGTTAAGAATATTGAGGGTGTCTAGCCATGTCTTTCCGTTATATAGGAAAGATAGTAATCCCGCCTCCTAATGCTGAGAGATACACGACAATGTGCCAGTTCTGTAATGTAGGCTGTGGCTATGATGTCTATGTATGGCCTGCCGGTGAGGAGGGCGGTTTGAAGCCTGGAGAGCACGGTGTAGTCTACAGGATTAAGGACACTGTATATAATAGAGAGCTTAAGCCAGAATCAACGGACTTCACACGTATAGAACCACTCTCACACTATATAGGGATACCGTGGATTTCGGAGGCAATGGTGGTGAGAACTATTAGACGTGACTGGTTTAGGGGTAGAGGGACTGGTGAATGGAGAGAGGTATATGTTGCCCAGATTCCATCACCGGAGTGCCCAATAAACATGGGTAACCACTCTATAAGAGGTGGAACAAATGGAGAGAGAAACTGGTCCCCGTGGAACGTTGCTGGGGCAAGAAGACTTAAGTTCCCCATGGTGAGGTTCGGAGGCAGGCTTGAGGTAGTAACATGGGATTACGCTATAGACCTAGTAGCCAGAGTAGTTAAGGGGGTAATCGATAAGTGGGGTGTTAATAATCCAAGGTGGGGTAAGGAGGGTCATTCGATATTCGCTCACCGTATGGATCATGGAGGTGGCGGTGGGGGTGGCATGATAGAAAACGTTACAGCAGGTCTCTTCTTCTTCTACGGGGTTAGAACAGCTTTCGCAAGAATACATAACAGACCTTTCTTTGGACCAGAGAACCCGGCAATCGGGGATGCAGGCCCTGGGGCTATGAATAACTCTCTCCACGATCTTAGATTGGCTGATGTTGTTGTGTTCTGGGGTGCTAACTCCTATACAACAGGTACTGTCATGTTCATTGAGCATGCGCTCTCTAACCTAAGGGGTGCAACTGCTGATGAGAAGAGGAGGTGGTTTGATAGAGAGCCTGTAGTTGACACCTACATGGTAATAGTTGATCCGAGGAAAACGGAGACTGTAGAGGCTGCTAGAGCAGCTGCAAGAGATCGTGTCCTCCACTTAGCCCCAGAGCCTGGTACAGATATTGTTCTAGCTAACGCTATAGCCCGCGTTATATATGAAAAATATAGAGGTACTGTAGACAACATTCTCCAGGTGTATAGACAGGCTGCTCAGAGAGGCTTCGGTTGGGATGAGAATGCCTGGAGACTCTACATTGAGGAGGCTCTGGAGATTAACAGAAAGCCTCTAGACCAGTATCTCGTTGAGGCTGAGAGAATAACTGGTGTTCCAAGGAGGGATATAGAGAAGGCTGCAGAGATCCTGGGCGCCCCTAAGCCTGGTGGATATCCCAAAAGAGTGTGGCTCATGTACGAGAAAGGCATTATCTGGAACCAGAACTACAGATCTATCTACGCACTCGTTGACCTATGTATCATGACTGGTGCGCTTAGAGGTATAGCTGGAACAGGGTGCCAGAGACAAGGAGGACATCAGGAAGGTTATGCAGGGCCAGAGCCTCCTCCACCGCCATGGACTAATGAGAGATTACACTTGAGCCCGTGGAATTTCGCAAAGCTAAATAGGATCGAACTTAAGACCTACGACGATTATAAAAGACTCTTCGCTGAATGGTACCAGACAATTTATACCGACGGGTATTACAGGACTAAATGGGCTATGGGGGATCGTTATATGCCTACGACAGACTTCAGGTTGGAGGGTGGCGAAGGTAGGGTTCTGTGGGTACATGATATGGATAACTATAAGCTAGCACCAGCAGCTCATAGGCTCAAGGCTGCTATTAGTGAGAGGTCTTGGAGGGTGACACGCTATGTGTTCGCCCAGGATTTCGCTGGTATTACCGCAAAGGATAGTGTAGATCAGTATGACACCAGAGTACTAGATATCTCGGTCATAACAAGACCTACATCAGAGGAGTATGCTAAACTCGTACTGGAAGCCTTGGAGAAAACAGGCGGTCTCTTTGTAATCATACAAGACATATACCCAACATTCATGGTAGAGGATGCCCATGTAGTTTTACCAGCTGCGTTTAACAATGGAGAGGTTCCAGATGTCAGGATGTCTGTCCACGAAAGGAGGTTCAGGATATCTGATGCATGGCTAGATCCACCAGGTGAGGCAAAGCCGGATTGGTGGATATACGCTATGGTCGCCAAGAGGATCGTAGAGCTCTATGAGGCTGAGGGTAGAGGAAACGATCCAGTAGCTCGTAGGTTCCGTAACGCTTTCCAGCCTATCTGGGACGCTATGGAGAGGAATGCTAGGGATCCGAGGGTGGAGGTTGAGAACGAGATATTTAAGACATACATAGCGAATGCTGATGAGACTTTTGGTAGGCTAGGCGTTGGTTGGGAGGTGCAATACTGGACACAGGCCTTTAAGAATCTAGATCTAAACATCCTCCGTAAATTCAGAACAGTTGGCGTCGTCTTACCACTAACAGAGCTAAAGACAAGCCCAGATGGCTCTGTGGAAGCTAGAGGGATCGTTAATATCATGGAGCCAGCCTTGAACCCACAGTATAGAGAGGAGGTCATCATAGCTAGACCTGATGGAACCATAGAGAGGAGGATCGAGATTGTAAGCTCGGAGAAGGCTAAGGGATACGCTGTGGGCAGTCTAAGAGCCTGGCCATCCCTATGGCTAGGCTACCCACCATATGTAGCTGAGCTTATGAAGGACTATAAGTACTGGGTGTTAAACGGACGCTACAACGAGATTTGGCAAACAGGCTATGCAGATCCCAACTCAGAGGTGCTCATCAGAAGATGGCCCTACGCCTTCATACAGATCAACCCCGACGATGCCAGAAGAGAAGCTCTGCAGAACGGAGACATTGTTGTTGTATATAACCCGCATGGCTCAGTACCAGCCATAGTATGGATAAGCGAGGTAGTAAAGCCTGGCATAATATTCTTAATCATGGCCCACCCATATAGCGTAGGTGCAAATGCAGTCACAACGCCTAGTGTCGAGCCAGTAGCACAAAACCCAGATTACAAACTCACACGAGCAAACCTAAGGAAAATAGGCTCACTAAAGCCAGAAGTAAAGGCGATACTCACGTTCAAGGACATTAAGTTCTCATAACCTCAAGTCTTCCCACTTTTCTACAGGCTCAAAACCTTTTTAACATCGATTCTTAACACCTTAACAGGCACTCGTGCAGAAGTATTTCGTCAAATATCTTTACGGCACTTCTTCAGCTTCGCATCTTAATAAGAAGCCGTGAAGATGAGATTGAATTAAAAAGATTTTCATGGTTCATAGCATTATTATAGATACCGCTAGCATGTGTAGCAGGCATCTCAATAAACACTTTATTTGCCTTAGACGAGGGCTTAGCTGGAGAGGATATCTATATAAACTACTTGACTAGAGACCTTAGGCTAAAAATGTTATTATAATAGGCGTTGTATGGGGTCTATTGCATTCATCGATGCTTTTATTAAATCATCATTATATTAAAATCTATAACACGATCCTGGTGATATATTCTCTGAATTGTTTCTTGCACAAACGTTAGTGTTTACATACATTCTTCCCATCTTCGCAAACACAGCAGACAGCATATTGCCTGTATCACCACTTTTTGGAACATTCCGATCGTGGCATCAGCAAGACCGGTATATCAAAGAGAGAATCCTCTAATAATCCAATTATTATCAGCGGACCCACGGCTTCTTATCGTCTTCATATTAATGATAATAACTATAGTATTTCATAAGACATATTTGCGACTAGATATATCAAGATCCGTCATATTTCCTCACTGCTAAGCTCTATAGAGTTAATCGAGGTGGTAAATATCATGTAGGCACGTTCCTTCACCAGCGAGTATGACCTGTGAGATGTTTTCATCAGGCCTTTTGAGTCTTAAAAGAGTCTCATGAGCCGCTTATTCCCCTGAGAGTGTTGATAATAACTCCAAAGATTGCTGGTATACGGGATCTCTTTTAATAAGGTGGCTAGACTACTATAATGATGAGATCCCGTAGATCACCCCTCATAAGGGGATCACCGCCAGTTATAACCAGTATAGGGCCCGGGCTGCCGAAGCTAGCAACACCGTCTATAAGCTCCATAGCCTCAGCAGTGCTCAGCTCACCGGGAAGGGGCTTCGGAATAGCCTCAGCCCTGCAGTGCAGGCATGTGAGCATACAAGCCTTAGTGGATTCCCAGAAAACTATGAGGGGCTTCTCATTAAAGGGCCAGCCTATATGATGCCACCGTATCCAGATGAAAGCACGGGATATAAATCATTGCTATCCCCCTTGTAACCAATGAAGGTTACAGCTGAAGCCTCGCCTTCAAAATTATAAGGAGATCAGCGATCTACATCTACAAACATAAATATCTCCACCTCACAGCCTCTATATATTCAGTGATCGCCATCAACAGCCAAAGCTGTAGCAAGGTATATCCCTTCTTCAAGGGCAGGGCTGTATCCTTTTTCATGGTAGTGGGGATGCTTTTATATTCGTTGTTCTCCAGCTTAAGCTTATAAGAATCCAATCCCTATCTATTTTGATGATGAGGCGATATCTCTGCCAGATCTTGGGAGACCTCGGGATGCTATGACCTTTGGAACACCCGAGACAGAAGCCCTGCATGAGGGCACTGCCCCAATAGAGCCTCGGGATCCAAGCCTAGATGGGAGCCCAGTGCCGCTGGGCTCAACAGCCACCAGCGAGCCCATAGAGATCCCAAGATCTCTTTGGGGGAGGTGGAAGTCCCTCGATGACCACAGGGATGTTATAACATCCCTGTGGGTTAAGAAGCAAAGCAACACAAACAAATTAATATCAATGACAATCAATGATCATCGGGGGACAAGCGGTAAAAGTAGGGGGCTCTAGAAGCTCTTAAGGATTTAGAATCTAAAATCCGTGACCTCTACTCTATAGAGGCTGGGTTTTCAGGCTTCTCTATAATCAGCTATATTCCCTCGTAAATACATAAATACATAGATCGATGGATATTAAGGTAGTACTTAAATGTCTGTGTGATATTGATCTTAAGCAGTATTTACTAAGAATAAGCAGAGTATGAGATCAATTTAACTAATATTGTGCATCTAAATATTTTTAAGCTATAAAAGAAAAGAGGAAATGGGATGTCTTAATGCCTTCAATACCACCTTATGAGAGTGAGTTCTGGGATAAAGGCCTTGAGTGTATGAAGCCTGCTGATAGGGAAAGACTTATAGTTAAAAAGCTTAAACATCTTCTGAAGTATGCGTATGACAATTCTCTCTATTATCATGAGACCTTTAAGAGTATAGGCCTTGATATTGATTCCATTAACTCTCTAGAGGAATTCTCAAGAAAAGTTCCAATAACTACTAAAGCTATCCTTAGAAAAGAGCAAGAGAACTACCCACCATTTGGTAGAATAATGGTTAGTGGGGGAGAGGCTAGGCTGGTGCTGGCTAGTTCTGGCACCACTGGGAGACCCACCTATGTGCCTTTTTCTTACGAGGATCTTGAAATGATCTCAGAAGCTCATGCCAGAATAATGTGGAGCTTTGGGGTAAGGCCTGGTATGAGGATACTGATAGCAGCTATGTTCACGCTCTATGCTGGAGCTTGGGGGGTTTATTTGGGTGCTCAGAGGCTGGGTTTGAGCATAGTCCCTGCTGGTGCTGGCAGTCCTGGAGCTACGAAAAATGCTGCGATCGCGGCTAAAGATCTAAAGCCGGAGATCCTCTATGGAACTCCTTCATACATACTTCATTTTTTAGAAACATCTAGGAACCTTGGCATTGATCCTGCTAAGGAATATAGTTTTAGAATAGTTTTTGGATCCGGTGAACCGGGGCTTTCCTTACCAAGTGTTAAGAGGAAAATCAAATCCTCATTAGGGGATCATGTGAGGGTCATCGATACGGGTTCTATGGTTGAGGCCACGCCTTGGATGACAAATGCTGAGTGCAGATTTGAGGAGGGGATGCATCTGTGGCAGGACATTGTATATACAGAAGTAGTGGATAGCGAAACAGCTGAGTTAACATCCTATGGAGAGGAGGGGGTTCTAACTTATACACCCCTCGAGAGAAAGTTATACCCAATTATTAGATACTACTCAGGCGATCTAACAATGTGGACCGATGATCCAGGTAGTTGTGGGAGAACATATCCTAGATTGCCTAAAGGAATCTATGGTAGAGTAGATGATATGATTGTGGTTAAAGGGATCAAGCTCTTCCCCTCAATTATCCAGGAGGTCTTAGAAGCGCATCCCAGTTATAATGGAGAGTTCAGGGTGATCCTCGGAGAAGAAGCCGGGAAGGAGTACCTTAAACTCGTGGTGGAGGTAACTCAGGAGGCTTGGTCAAAAGCTTCTAGGGATAAGGACGAGTTTGAGAGACTTTCAAAGGAGCTGAGTAAATTTATAAGGGATAGAGTAGGGGTGTCAGCTCTTGTAGAGATAACGCCTCCTGGAACCCTAGAAAGGAGTACACATAAAGCTAGGAGGATCGTTGATGAGAGGAGCATATATAAGGAGCTTCTTAAGCTAAGGGGAGGCGTTTAAGATATGCCTCAGGGATCTAGGGAATCGAATCAACCGATCAACAAGATCCTCGAAGAAGCTTTAAAAGGGGATAGAATCTCCATATCGAAGATCATATCTTTCTTAGAACATGGAAATGGTGAAGAAGTAGGTAAAATACTCAAAGAGATAGATGGTAGCGCTAAGAATAGCCATATAGTAGGTTTTGTAGGACCTCCCGGGGCTGGTAAAAGCACTATTCTAGCCGGGCTCTCTGAGATCTTTGCAAGGAGATCTAGAGTTGCGGTGCTGATGGTAGATCCATCAAGTCCTTTGAGCGGTGGCGCTTTTCTTGGAAATAGAATTAGAATGATACAGATGATTAAGGGCAATCCTAATATATATATTAGGAGCTTCTCATCAGGATTCTCCCTAGGCGGCCTATCTCTCGGAGTTTACTTTGCTTCAAAGCTTCTCGCTGCCTGCGGATTTAACACTATACTTGTAGAAGGTGTGGGAGCTGGTCATCTTGATGTTAAACCCCTCCTCTATTCACATACAAGGGTTGTGGTTCTGACCCCAGCCTCAGGAGACATTATACAGATGATCAAGTCAGGCGTCATGGAGCTTGGAGATATATATGTTGTTAACAAGGGCGATATTGCGAATCCTCAGTATGTGAAGGCATATATAGAAGAGATCGTGAAACTGAGAAGATCCGAAAAAAGCTGGCATTTTCCTGTAATAGTAACAGAGGCGATCAACGGAAAAGGTCTTGAAGACCTAGCTCATGAAATCGAGAGACATAGAACATACTTAGAGTCTTCCCATGAGCTGGATAATAGGAATAGAGTAATGAGAGTAACGGAGCTTAAAGATGTTGTGAGCTCTTACATAAATAAGATCATGGACGATATAATAAACGAAGGAAGCACTGAATCCCTCATAACATTTATGAACTACAGATCTACAAGTATTGAGGCTATGCCTGGTATTTTGTACGAGATCCTTAAAAGGGTGAGATCATAATGTTCAATGAGGCTAGGAGTAACATGGTGGGAAGACCTGAAATAGCTTCATACGTTGAGGACCTGGCTAAGGAGCTCATGGAAAATGGTGTAAGTGGAGCCTTATCTAAAAGGCTTAAAGCTGAGGAATCAAGAAGGGTAAACCTCTATAATGAGGAAGCCCTTAAAGAGATTGGCGAAAAAATTTCCTCGTGGCTCGAAAGAAGACTATCAGAAGAGGATAGAAGATCCTTTAAGAAGGCTCCGTATCTCTTGCTTGGAAGTAAGGAGAGAATTCCGAGACCCCTGATCTCCACCCCTCTGGATCTAAAAGACATAGATTATGTCAGAGACATAGGCTTCCCAGGAGAACCCCCATTTGTGAGGGGTATACATCCAAATATGTACAGAGGCAAGAAGTTCACAATAAGACCTATAGTGGGCTTCGGAACGCCTGAGGATACTAACAAGAGAATACATTTCCTCCTCAGGCACGGGGCCACAGGGATTAATATAGTTTTTGACTTACCAACTATCCAGGAGTATGATAGCGATCATCCATATGCTAAGGGTCAGGTAGGTCTGTGTGGTGTTGCTATAGATACTGTTGAGGATATGAAAGCGCTCTTTAAAAACGTTCCACTCAACGAGATCAGTATATCGCTAACCACTCACTACCCGTCTAACACAATGATCCTGGGATCGATGTTCCTCGTTGCAGCAGAAGAGATGGGCTATAAATGGGAGGATCTCAGAGGCACCGTTCAGAACGATCCCATAATGGAGGCCGTTGTAAGAACCTCTCCCGAGTCTTTACCGCCTAGAGCTATATTTAAGATTCACGTGGATAATATAGAGTTTCTGCGGAGTAAAGTACCAAAGTGGAACTATGTAACCTATAACGGATATAACCTTCGCGAGGCAGGGGTAGACGAGATCGTGGAGATAGCTGTTGCCTTCTCAACAGCTCTTGAGGCTTCTCTGGAGATGATGAGAAGGGGTCATAGACCTGATGACTTTCTAGATAGAATGGCATTCTTCTGGGGCATAGGGAACGACTTCTTTCTGGAGATTGCTAGGATGAGGGCGGCCAGAAGGCTCTGGTATAGAATAACTAGATATATACTTGGAGCCTCTAAAGAAAGGTCTTGGTGGTGCAGGTTTCACGTCCAGACATCCGGGATCTCCCTCACCCGAGAGGAGCCTCTGAACAATATTGCGAGGGCGACTCTCCACACTCTAGCAGGAGTTCTCGGAGGAGCTCAATCGATCCATGCAAGTGCCTATGACGAGGCCTACTCGATCCCAACCGAGGCAGCCCACCTAGTGAGCCTCAGGATTCAGCAGATCATTCAGGAAGAGACCGGGATAACCGATGTAGTGGATCCGCTCGCTGGGTCTTTCTATGTCGAATGGCTAACCAACGAGGTTGAAAAAGAGGTCGTAGGTGAGATGGATTCCATTTGGAAGATAGGGGGGATCATAAACGCCATAGAGGAGGGATGGCTTCATAGAAAGATAGCAGAGTTCGCTTATCGTGAACAGGTAATGTTAGAGCAGGGAGTGATCAAGGTTGTGGGGGTAAATGTCTATAAAGCCGATAAAACCCTGACCCCCCCTATAGATGTGTTCAGATACCCAGAGGATGCTGAGGAAAGGCAGAGGAGAAAACTTGAGACTATAAGGAGTCTGAGAAGTAAAGAGAGGGTCGAGAATTCTCTTGCAAGGATTGTGGAAGCAGCAGCTAGGGGTGAGAATCTTTTCCCCTATGTTATCGATGCCGTTAGGGAGAGAGCTACTGAAGGTGAGATCTTCAACATATTTAAGAAGATCTACGGTATTTGGAGACCTCGAATAAGCATATAGGGGATGCTAATGACCTCAAGCAAAAATGTTAGAAGAGTGAAGGTTCTCATAGCCAAGCTAGGTCTCGACACACACTGGAGAGGAGCCATAGTTGTTGCCTATATGCTGAGAAACGCCGGCATGGACGTTATATATCTAGGTAACGCAATGCCTGATGATATAATAGAGGCTGCTATAGACGAGGATCCAGATGTTATAGGAGTAAGCTCACTTGGAGGAGCCCACATATCCCTCGGAAAGGAGGTGATAGAGCTAGCTAAGAGGATGGGAATTTATGAGAGCAAGGTTTTTGTAATAGGCGGGGTCATACCACCAGAGGACGAGAAAAAGCTGATAGAACTTGGATATGATGCAGTCTTTGGTCCTGGAGCCACAGAAAAAGAGATACTGACAGTGATAAACCAAAAGCTTAGAGAGAAGGGGATCTTATGAAGTCAGGTATCGCAGGAAGACCTCTCTATTTTGAAGACTATGAGATAGGAATGACCTTTGAGACGCCCGGCAGGACGATCACAGATGCCGACATCGTAAACTTTGCAGGAATAAGCGGTGATTTCTACGGGATACATGTAGACGATGTGTTTGCAAAAAACAACTCAATTTTTGGGGGAAGAGTAGCCCACGGACTCCTCGTGATTTCAGTGATAACGGGTCTATGGTTCAGACTAGGAATATTCGAAGGAACCCTTCTAGCCTTCTACGGGATCGACAGGCTTAGGTGGACAAAACCTGTGAGACCGGGTGATACAATACGAGCTAAACTTACGGTAGTTTCTAAAGAAGAGAAAAGATTAGGAGGACTTATAACATTTAAAAACGAAGTATATAACCAGAAAGGGGAGCTGGTAGCAGTTTTTGATGCAAAACTTCTCATATCACGCAAAATAAAAAATAATGCTTTATCTAGAAAAGATTAAAGGTGATCTCTCCCTAGAGTTAAAATTACATAAAGCTTAACATATTTTATATTAAACCTTACAGAATCCTTAGCCTTCCCAGAAGACAAGGTTTCCTAAGTGTGCTAATTCTTGCTGATAGTAGAGAACGATATAACGCTTGCGGGAGGTAATAGCTAAGTCTTTTGGAAATCTTAAAGATTTTATATACGGCTATATATGCATATATACAGATATATGTATAGCAATAAAATGGGATCACAGCAATCATAGTTAATATTTATTACTTACTACTTAATTTAATCTTTGGGGATATACTTTGAGCAAAATCTTGAGATCTAAGATCATCTTAATAATTGCAATAATATTTATAATTATTATAGCCGCTGCAGCCCTCTATGTTCTGCTGATCTCTCCTGGAGGCAGGCCTTCTGAACCAGGGATCAGGGAGATAGAAGTCAAAATATATAGAAACTATACAATGGAGCCTTCGCTAATAAGGGTTTATCAAGGAGAATCAGTAAAGCTCCTAATTTCTTCTCAGGTTGTAGGAAGGTTCCATATACATGAGCCTTATGATATCGAAGTTGAAGTAGGGCCGGGAAAAATAGCATCTGCGAGTTTTGATGCAAAATATTCTGGGAGGATCAAAGTTGAACTTCACTATGATCACCAAGGAATCGAACTAGGGGCTATTGAGATATTGCCTAGGTGAAACATTGGCTTCTGAGGCTAGGATCTCAACCCTCGTATTAGCTGGGTTGGTTTTAGCATTGATCTTACCGATGATATTAGCACCTAAGGTTAGAGCACATGCCTTTGGAGCCCCTATAGAGGTACTCCCAGCACCTCCTGAACTCTACTGGCTTGGAGGAGCTCTTGTAGTCCTACTCACATTTCTTCTCCTGGCATTTTTCCTTAGAGAAGGTGTTGGTATATATCCCAGGCTGAGGCTTTTCAGGTTCAATATGTCTGGAAAGCTCGGTATAGTAGTTAGCCTCCTCATTTATACTCTGAAAGCTGTTTTCCTGCTTTTTCTAGTGTTATTAATAGTAGCAGGTATTCTGGGTTCTCCTCGATCAGCTGATAACATTGCTCCTCTTATAGTATGGGTAGCAGGCTTTGTCGGCCTTACTATACTTCATGCCATCATTGGTAACCTATGGAGCTTGGTAAATCCGTGGGTAACTCTCTACGAGCTCATATTTCCAAGATCTCGTGGGAAAGCGTTATTAGAGTATCCTAAGCGGCTGGGTATCTGGCCAGCATTCATTCTCCTTCTGATCTTTGCATGGATAGAGCTTGCTTATCCCGGCTCAGCTTCACCTCGAGACCTAGGTCTATTAGCACTTATCTATACCATTATTAACCTTGTTGGTATGCGCCTCTTCGGCCCCTCAGCATGGATAGGCAATTGCGAGTTTCTAAGCATATATTTCAGATATGTTTCTTCAATATCGCCTTTTGAGGTTAGCATGGCTTCTAATGACAAGCCTATGCACAGCACAGGGAGAGAGGAGGTAATAATTTCTTGGAAGAGTTGGAAGAATCTGGATATAGAGATCTATCTAAGGCCCCCTGCCCTAGGCACTCTAGGCTTTGGAGGACTTGGTGTCTCATCAACAGCCTTCATCCTCCTCATGCTCTCTAGCGTTAGCTTCGATGGTTTTTCAAGAACCCTTCTATGGTATAACATGTTAGGCTTAAGGCCCTTTCCAACACCTAGTAGGGATGAGATGATCCCCTATACCACGGCCGGCCTTTTAATAGGCTTCATAGCCTTTGCTTCAATATATACACTTACAATGATTCTAACATGGTTTATAGCCATCCGCAGGGGCTTGGGTTCCTATAAGCTGATAGATCTTGTAGAAGGCTTTGCAGCAACTCTAATTCCTATCGCCTTTGTATACTATATAGCCCACTACATGGTTTTCCTCCAGATCAACATTCAGTATTTCATTAAGCATCTTTCTGACCCTATGGGCTTTGGCTGGAATATTTTCGGGACTAAGAACTATTCTCCTAACCTATACATAGACCACTTTACCGTGTGGCATACTCAAGTTGCCCTAATAGTGGGGGGTCACATATTAGCGGTCTACGCATCCCACATCAAAGCCCTTAAAATGTTTAAGCCCTCAAAGAGCTCCGAGCTCATTCTCGCCTTATCACCCCTCACAATTCTAATGATATTCTATACAGTCTTTGGCCTCTGGCTCATATCGGCACCAGGAGCAGGATAGCTGGTGAGCTGGTGAACCCTACAATGAGCAGGATCCGGGCAAAGCTGAATAAAAGCGTCAACATCGTTATCCACGACACTAGAAGTCCCAAGGTATTCCTACTTCTCACATTTTTAATAATGTCTCTATTTATTCCTATACTTAAAGCTCATATAATGATCTCTCCAAGCTCTACAAGAGCAGGCTCGGAGGAAGTATATACTGTGACTGTTTATGGTGAGAGACCTCCTCCAACAATAAAGATCGAGCTCTTTATACCATCAGATTTTAGAATAATCGAGGTCGAAAATATTTCCGGGTGGAGATATGAGATCTCTAGCAATAAGAGCCATTTAATCATAATATGGCAAGGAATCGTACATTATGGGTGGTCGATAAACCTGAGGTTCAGAGCGCTTAACCCCAACATATCAGGGATATATAAGTTCATAGGGTATCAAATATATTTAGATGGAAATGTGACAATATGGGATTGGGAGGGCTTATGGGTCGAGATCAAGGGTGGCGACTCACAACACCCAATTGATCAGGCAACGCAGCAAAGTCTCTGGATCCTCGTACTATTTACAATCCCGGCAGCTCTATTCATACCGATCTTGATAGTACTAATCAGAAGAACTAGATCTAGATTTTAAGCAGAGATGAGCCTCTACTTGAATATTAACCATGTACAAATAGTATAAATAGGCTAGAGAAATCTGTAGGGGGAGCTATATATGTCATGTATTGTAGTCACAGGTGGGGCCGGCTTCATTGGGAGGAGCTTGATACCTTATCTAGCATTAAAGGGCTATGAAATCTCCTCCCTTGATATATATACAGCACCCCTAGAGGATCTCGCTAAAAAATACGGAGAGAGGATAAAGCTGGTGCAGGGGGATTCATCGGAAATCACCGACCTGCTTAGCGCTGTAGAGATCTGCTCTTCGAAACCTATTGGGATAATCCATATGGCTGCTATCCTATCCGCTGAGGCTGAGAGAAACCCTTGGAAGGCATTTAAATTTGATGTTATGTCAACAGCTGCTGTGCTTGAAATTTCAAGGTTAATGAGAATCCCTAAAGTGATTTTCACAAGTTCGATAGCTGCCTATGGCGCCTCGTTCTCAGGGGCTGTGTCGGAGGATATGTGGCTACCTCCTAAAAGCTTCTATGGGGTCTCTAAGGTGTTTGGAGAGCTCTGGGGCTTGAGGTATTGTGAAAGGTTTGGTCTAATGTTCAGGGCTCTCAGGTTGCCAGCTGTCATAGGGCCTGGGAGGCGTGGAGGAGGGGTCTCGGCCTACGCTAGTATGATGATTGAGAATGCTGTGATGGGTAAGCCGTATATTGTATATGTGGATAAGGAAGTCAAGATCCCCCTGATCTATGTAGATGATGCTGTGAGAGCCATAACTATAGCTTTCGAAACTCCAGGAGCTTCAGGAATTTATAATATAAGCGGTATTAGCCCTTCACCAACTGCCTGGGAGATCTACGAGGCTCTTAGAAAAAGGCTTCATAGAGTAGAGATCGAATTTAAACCAGATCCTTTGATGACATTGATAGCAAGGTCATGGCCAGAGCAGCTAAACGATGAAAAAGCTAGGCGGGAGCTGGGATGGTCGCCTTCTTTTAACACAATAGATAAGGTTATTGATGCATTCATAGAGAGACTAGCCAGTGACAAGAATTTCTGAAGAGCTAAGCGTTCTAAAAGAGATGTGTTCTCTATGGATTAATCACTGCCCTGCCCTTTATTTCACCCTTTTCAAGCTTTTCAAGGGCCTCATTGATCTCTTCAAGTTTAAACCTATGAACAGCTATACTGGCTATATCAATGATTTTTCTCGATATGAGATCTAGGATCTCGGGGACATCTATCCTAGGCCTCGCTCCATAAGAACCTATCAGCTGAATACCTCTTCTCACAAGGTAATTTATCTGAAAGCTTGCTACAGCTTCCTTAGTAGAGAGGCCTATTATGACAGCTCTTCCCCCAGCCCTAACAGATCTTATGGCCTGGTCTATTGTTATGGGTAGCCCCACAGCTTCAAAAGACGCGTCAACCCCTCTGCCATCCGTGATCTCCAGGATCTTCTTAATAGGATCCTCATTTAGGGAGTTAATCGTGAAATCCGCTCCTAAACTTCTAGCGTGTTCAAGCTTTGAATTAACTATATCAACAGCGATAACCTTTGTCCTGAAGACCTTACTGGCTATCTGCACAATACTTGATCCAACACCGCCCACACCAAACACAGCAACAGTTTCTGAGGGCTTCAAGGATGCGTTCTTACAGGCCCCATATGCGGTTAATAAGGCACACCCAATCACAGCTGAAATCTCTAGAGGCATGCCATCCGGAAGCTTAAAAACAGCTGTCTCTGGGATTACTGAGAGTTCCGCGTGTGATGCCATTGAATACATATATATCTTATTACCCATTTTATCCCTAAGCCTGGTATCCCCATCATAATAGAGTCCTTGAAGCCTATTGTACCTATAGAAGTTCTCACATAGATCTTCTCTACCCACTCTACAGTAAAAGCATCTCCCACAGGGTATTATAAATGTGCCAACAACACGGTCTCCAGGCCTTAAATCTGTGACACCCTCTCCAACTTCCTCAACGATCCCAGCAACTTCGTGACCCAAGACAGCCGGTGTAGGGAATGGTATGTCTCCTCTGATAATATGGAGATCTGTGTGACAAACGCCCGCAGATCTAACTCTCACTAATACTTCACCTTGTCTAGGCCTGGGATCTTGGATCTCAGAAATTTCCAGAGGCTTTCCGGGGGATCTGAGGATCGCGGCCCTCAGGAATCCCAGCCTCGTCTACATATTAACAACTACTTCAGAGCCTTAGTTTCTTAACCGATGAGAGGCGATAGAGATCCCTTGAATACTTAATAATCATTAACAAACCTGCAACTACTCCAACTATGAAGCCTATATATCCTGTATAAGCAGCTGCAGTTGACGTTATAGTTACTGCAAAGCCTGCAAAGGATATTTGGACTAGGAGAGAGCCATAGCATGTTGAGCACCCTATTATAGTGGCGTAGGCAACACTTCCTCCCTGAATCAGCGGGGCTGCTAAAATCCCCATAACACCTGCCTTCCTAGCCTGCCCACTTAGCAGACCCATCCTCACCCCCCTGCCCTTTATAGATATTAGTTCTGAGTAGAGACATACTAGAGTAGCTGTTACTAATCCCAGGATTAGAGATATTACTAGGTTCTCATATGTATAGTAAAACTTAGGCGCGTAGGGGTCTGTGAATTCTATTGAGAATATTGGGTATCTCCAAAACGGTATAACCCTCTCAATGATCCTCGTGAACTCTGTGGGCTCTCCCACAGAGATCCTCAGATACCAAGCCTCGCCTAGTATGGGTTTGAAGCTTGAAACCCATGCCCCATAGAAGTAGGCCATAGCAATTATAGGGATAGCAGCTGAGAGGAGCAGTATGATCGAGAGGATCAGGATAAATCTCCTCCACCTCTTAGAAAGGGTCATTAAAGTCTCTCGCAAAACTATCCCAGTTAACTTTACAATAACATCCCCTACTTCCTTAATTTTCATCTATAATACCCCTTCATATATACTTAGATATCCCACCTAATATACTTAACTATATAGATCCATAGATAAAAATATATAAGCATAGTAAGGTATATATTTATGCGAAAGTGGGGTGGTATCTTGGAAAGAGTGTCTAGAAGGCAATTTCTCAAAGGCCTCATAGGAGGTCTAGTAGCTGGGGGGATTATAGGGGCTGGGATCACATATGTAGCGGCCCCAGAGGCCCTTAGAAGAGAGATAACAGGCCAGCCATCGCCACAGCCAGGGCCTTTTACACCTGTACTAAGCAGGCCTCTGAAGATGGGAATACAAACATTCTTCCGGGGTGGGGGGGCTGTTCTAGGGGAGCCGATCTATAGAGGGGCCGTACTTGCTGCAGAGGAAATAAATGAGGCAGGGGGTATCCTGGGGAGGAAGATTGAGTGGGTGGCGAGAGATGAAGGAACTGCTGAAGAGAGCGTTAGAGAATATAGAAAACTCGTTGAGGAGGATAAGATAGACTTCTACGTTGGAATTACCTCCTCAGGGAACACGCCCGCTATAGGGCCCGTGGCTGAAGAGCTGGGCATGATAACCCTCTTTGCCGATGGCTGTACTGACTTCCTCTTCGAGCAGGCAATCAAGAATCCAAAGTTCGTCTTCAGAATAACTAATATACAATCTGCTGATGGCATAGCTGCGGCCATAGGTGCTATTAAATATCTAGATCTTATGAAAAAAGATAAGATAAGGGTTGCCCATATACATCCAGACTATGCCTATGGCAGAAACGCTCACGCCCATATTAGCATTGTGCTAGAGAAGGTTCTGGGGAAAGATAGGGTTGAATTTGTATACGAAGGTTGGCCTGGTCTCTTCAGAGTTACGGACTTTTCACCCTATATAACCGAGATCATGGCTAATAAGCCTGATATAGTAGCTACTTCTCTGTGGGGAGGGGATTTCGTGAACTTCTATAAGCAAGCTCTCGGCTATGGCCTATTCTCTAGAACAAAGCTTGTAACTACTCTCAGCCATGGAGCTAAGCCACAGGCTACAGGCCCTGATTATCCGGACGGAAATGTAGCCGGTGTCCACGCTAACTATTACTTCCTATATCCACACCCTGAGACATATCCTATAAACAAGTCCTTTGTCGAGAGATATTATAAGAGATGGAACGAATACCCGAATTTCGAGGCTGAGGGAGCCTATGTATGCGTCTATCTATATAAAAACGCCGTTGAGCTGGCTAGCAAGCTGAGGGGAGGAGGATGGCCAGAGGTGGACGAGATCATCGCTGCTTTAGAGGGAATGACCATATATGGACCTGCAGGACCTCTACATATAAGAGCAAGACAGCCTAACAAGCATCAAGGATATAAGGATGCTATTATAGGGATAAGCAAGTCTGATCCCAACTATGGGTTCAGCATCCTTGTAGATCCACTAGTAATCCCTATATCGAGAATAACTGTTCCTGAGGGCTGGGATGGAACCCCAGATCCTAAAGCTGGCACGCTAGCTTACTCATGGATCAGGGCCACTTGGAAAGAGGGAGTGCTACCTATATAAAACCGCTAACACTAGAGATAGGGTGAATAAGTGTGGTTGTTTTTGAAGATATTCTTATAAGGATACTAAACATTTTTTATGGTGCCTCGATATTTTTTCTAATAGCTGTGGGTCTTAATCTTATATATGGTGTTATGAAGCTAGTTAATCTAGCACATACCGCTCTCTTTGCTTTCGGGGCCTATATAGTTGCAGGTACTCTAATGAAGATCCTTGCAGGGTTTGTTGAACTGCCTGTTGGCTTTTTAATAGTGATCCCACCCATAGCAGCTGGTTTAACAGTACTCGCGGTTTCTGGTGCTATATCTCCTCTCCTCACATATGCTGCCCGCAAGAGTGAGGATGTTCAGCTGATCCTCACATTCGGTCTTCTCCTGATCTTTGAGGATATGTTTAGAGGTTTATGGGGACCTGTACCTGTAGTATCTAACGAGGCTTATATGAGAAGTGGGATGTTTAGCCTAGGGGGTAGTCAGTACCCTCTTTATAATATTTACGTTATGATCTTCGTAGGAGGAATGGTAATAGCACTTTGGCTCTTCCTTCATAAGACTAGAGTTGGGATGCTCTTCAGAGCAACTTCGATGGATATTGAGATGACATCTGCCCTCGGTGCAGATGTTAGGAAGGTGATAATAGGCGCGATCCTGATCGCGGGCCTATTGGCGGGTCTTGGTGGAGGTCTCTACGTACCGGCAGCGTCAGCCACGCTCGGGATGTCCATAGAATACTTGGTCTATGCCTTTGTCATAATAGTTATTGGGGGGCTTGGGAGCTTTGTAGGATCCCTTATAGGATCTTTTATAGTTAGTGCTCTTAGAACACTTTCCCTAGCCTTCTTCCCGGAACTAGAGCTAGCCCTCCTATATGTGGTTGCCATAGCCATACTTCTCATAAAGCCTGAAGGTCTAGGAGGTGGTAAAGGTTGGTAATTGTAATTAAGAGGAATCCTCTCATAGAGGAAATCTCCTACCTATATATCATAATAGCGATCCTAGCCCTAGCATATCCGCTAGTCTTTAGCTTTTTAAGGGGCTGGGATACTATCTTAACATATGGCATTATATGGGCTATAGCTGCTCTCGGCTTTAATATCCTCTACGGCTATACTGGTCTCCTTAGCTTCGGCCATGCCCTATTTTTGGGATTAGGAGGCTACGCAGCCGGGTTTATGCTGAAATACCTTGGTGTGAGGGATCTCGAGCTCTACATTCTCGGAGGGGCTGTAGCTTCGCTTGTTATTGCTTTAGCCATAGGATCTGTGGTTGTTAGATATACTAGGATATTTTTCGCAATACTGATGCTAGCCATAGCCCAGGTATTTTGGAGTCTCTACTATAAATTCTACTGGATCACAGGAGGATCTGATGGGATAAAGATTCCAAGACCCAATATACTTGGCATACCCTCAGGCTCTCTCGACGCTATAACCTATCAATATATATTTTATTACTATTCGCTAGCATTGCTTTTTATTCTTGGATATATTATGTGGAGGATCGTAAACTCACCCCTTGGAATAGCTTTAAGAGCTGTTAAAGATAATGAGACAAGGGCCTCTTTCATAGGATTCTCAATAACAAAGCTCAGGCTCTACGCTTTCCTTCTTTCCGCTGTTTACGTGGGTATTGCTGGATCTCTGCTTGCTGTACATTCTAGGATCATAACGCCAGAGCAGGCTTTCTGGACTTCCTCAGGGAAGATTGTTTTTATGACGATATTAGGGGGGTCGGGCTATTTCTTAGGCCCTATTATAGGTGCTATAATTTATAACTTTATAGAAAGCATAGCCATGAAGTACGTCTATTGGCAACTTATAATGGGATCCATTATAATCGCCATTATAGCGGTCATGCCTAAAGGCCTTATATCGGTTATCGAGAAAATAATAGGTTATAGAGAGATTAAAATACAACCAAAGCAATATATGCAGAAGGGAGGTGATAGGTCATGAGCTCCGATTCCCCTGTACTTCTTGAACTTAGGGATCTGAGGAAGAGCTTCGGCAATGTAAGGGCTCTAGATGGTGTATCCTTCAGACTGAGGAAAGGAGAGAAAATAACTATTATAGGTCCTAACGGTGCTGGAAAGACTACTCTTGTAAATGCTATAAGTGGTTACTTAAGGCCCGACTCAGGTTCTATCATATTCAATGGCATCGATATTACTAGGAAGAGTCCTGTTGAAAGGGTTAAAATGGGTATTGTGAGGAGCTTTCAGTTGGTCAGTGTTTTCAATAATCTCACGGTCTTCGAGAACATACTTGCATCAATAATATCGAGGAAGGATCTTCTTAGAAAGCCCATTACACCCTTTATCAATATTGAAGATGCTATTAACGAGGCCGAGGAGATCCTTACCCTCTTCGGATTAGACTCTAAATCCCACCTATATCCATTAGATCTGTCCCAGGGAGATAGAAAGCTCCTTGATATAGCTGTTGCATTTGCTCTCAGACCCTTTTTGCTAATGCTTGACGAGCCGACTAGCGGTGTTGCTACAAAGGAGAAGCACTCTATAATGGCTAAGATCTACGAGATCCTAGATAAAACAGGCACAGCTGGTATAGTAATTGAACACGATATGGATGTGGTTTTTAAGCATAGCAAGAGAATAGTGGTTATGCATCAGGGGAAGGTTCTTGTTGATGGAGATCCCGAGGAGATCAGGAAGAATGATAGTGTGAAGCAAATACTTATGGGGGAGATCTATGCTTAGGGTCGAGGATCTTACTGTGAAGATCGCTGGGATAGAAATTCTCAGAGGAATTTCCCTCGAGATCGAGAGAGGAAAGATTGTAGGTCTTGTGGGTAGAAATGGTGCTGGGAAGACTTCTACCATGAAGGCTATCATGGGCATCTATACGCCCTTAAGAGGGAGGGTTCTTATCGATGGAAAAGATCTTACATACGCGAGACCCCATGTAAAGGCAAGATCAGGGATCGGATATGTTCCTGAGGACATGAGGGTCTATCCATGGCTTACTGTTAGAGAGAATATAGAGTTGGCTTTATACCTCTCAGGCAACTTAGATAAAGCGGCCGAGATAATGGATACAATATACACAGTCTTTCCTGAGATCAGGGGGCTTATGGAGAGGAAAGGGTATTACCTTAGTGGAGGTGAGAAAAGAATGGTGGCTATATCAAGAGCACTAGCTCTTTCCCCAAGGTATCTCTTACTAGATGAGGCTTTCGAGGGTCTGGCTCCGATAGTTGTTGATAGGTTTAGGAAAGCAGTAAGCACTATAAGAGATCTTGGAATTGGGGTTTTAATAGCTGAATCCAATTTTTCGCTAGCATCTAAGGTGGTTGAATATCTCTTTGTAATCGAAAGGGGGGAGATAATATTTAAGGGTCAACCTGCTGAGGCGCTTGAAAGGAGAGAGGTTATGGAGGTCATAAGGGGTGGATAATGCATCTGAAAAAGTTACGATCCAACATAATTGAGGAAATCTTTTTTCATAGGACAGGCTTACTTGCTACCTTTGTGATTGTCATCCTATCTGCAAATATATTTAATATAATTATATTTGCTGGACATGAATCAACACCGCCGGGATATTATGTTGATAAAGTGATTGTGAGAGTCATAGCAGATCCTTTTGAAGCCGCCTCTCAGATCTCTGAGAGAAAGCTCCATGTATATTTAACTCCTCTTAATTATTACCAATATCTAGAGCTATCCAAGAAATATCCGGATCTGGGCTTTATACGTGTGGAGCTAGGTCATATATATATTTTGGTAAACCCTGAGATCAAGGACTATCTCGCCATAAAGAGGATCCTCTTAGAAGTGATCAATTTAAGCATGGTGAATCAAGAGGTCTTCAACGGCTTAGGAAGGATCCTAAAGATCCCGATCCCTGAGGAAAACCCCTTAAGATCACTCTTCCTAGATCTTATTGTTACTATGACGAATAACATTGAAAATTCCACAAGGTCTTTTGGTTTTAAAAACCTATCATTAGTGATGGTTTCGCTTGATGATGAGATCCTAAAAAGTATAGCTAGGTCAATAGCTTTTCAGCTGAGAACCTCAGGGATAAATATCACCTATATCACACTTAATCAATTACAAGATCTATTAACTCATGGCTGGGATTTCATGATCTTTAAGGTCGGAACATGGGGATCTGGTGATCTGCTTGAGACCATGCTAAGGGTTTATAGTCAGGAGCCTGTTAGATCTTTTCTTGAAAAATCTGAAATTCTTAGAGAGACTTTCACATGCTTCAATGAGATCTATGAGCTCAGATATATAAACTTTATAGAGGATCTAAGGGCTTGTATATCTAAATATATAAGATCTCCTCTGATAGCCTTATTAACCGAACCCGGCTTCCAGATCTATGATAAAAGCGATCTAGAAAATATGGCATTCGATCATTCGAGGGGCTTGCTTAGCTACATATTCTTCAGAACAGTTATGATCAAGGGATACCCCTATTGGGGGGGTACTCTCGTGGTGGGAGTAGCTCATAGCAAGGATCTAGCTATTAACCCTTTAATCCTAAGTGGAGGTCTTAATGATGTTTTAAGGCTCCTTCTATATGATCAATCTGTATTTCTAGAGCCTTTGACAGGGCTTCCGGCATTTGATGCAGCACTACCCCTGGTCAATGGGGTAATGCCTCATAGTGAGCTCCTAAGACAATACGGAATGTGTTTCCCAGGAGATCTTTGGAACCCTCCTAGAGGATCTAGTGAGATCTTGGCTCTAGTTAAATTAAATCCTTATCATGATGGTTCAATGCTAAATTCTATTGATATATATTCATGGATAAACATGTCTAAACACATGATGCGCGGCATATTTTCACCTATCCAAGATCTTCTTAAAGCTTTGAACATCAATGAAATTAAGATACTTAGGGAGAATGTTGAGGGCAGAATCTTGGCTGGTGATCAGGTGATCAGGGAATACAAGTCTCTCACAGTATCATTCGGAAAAGCCCTAGATCCTTGGGACTGCTATAAAGCATCAAAAACTATATTTGTGCCTATAGCTCCCTGGGAGCTTACAGCACCTCTAGAGGTTCTTCTAAAAGAGTCGGGAGGAAAACCCATAGATCTTGTGAAAGAGGCAACTAAGATCTATGAAAAAGCCGTGACCCTAGCAGGAAACAACAAAGATCTTAGTGAGAGGACGATAAAGCTCGGTATGTGGATAAAAAATACCTCCACAGCGTTAATAGGTAATGGACCATACTATATAAATAAGATCCTCTCAAACGATGCTGGGCAGATAGAGACTATAGAACTTACAGCTGTCAGACATGAAAATATGTATTGGGGATCTATGGGTATCATAGAGACTTTTAACTCCCTTTTTAGCTGGAGGCTTGTAAATGCTGAGATAACAAGATCCCCTGAAAGTGGTGGAACAGTCAAGATCTGTTTCAAGGTTGAAGGTGAAGATCAACTTTCAACAATACTCCTAGACAGTAAGGTATTGCCTGTCGACCTGGCCCTCTATCGCTATACTGTTAGTGAAAAAACAAGGCTGAACAAGGAAGGCGGTAGAACTGTGGAAAACTATGCAGAGATATACATTGTAAGACCTTGGCAAAATAACTGGTGTAGCAGAGTACAGATCCAGCCAGATTCTAGCGAGATCCTCGTTGCAGCTATCAACAAAAATGTACAGAGCCTCCGCATAACGATAATCCCTATAGTAAGAGACATGCCAGAGTCCTCAGAAGCTAGTGCTCCAACTCAAGAAAGTATTCAGACTAGTTTCACGGACATCCTAAGGATAGGGGCTCTAGCGATCTCCATATCTCTGATCATAGCGATCTCCATTCTCCTGGCGCGGAAATATCTGACCTCCTCCCCGCCCTAAAGGGCGAGGCTTTCGGTTGTAAACAAACAATGTATAAAATATATTATATTATTATATATTATATTATTACTTCATAGCCAAGAAACCCTCATCAGAAGAATCTTTCTTAGCAGAGCTTCACATAGGGTTAGAAGGTTCTGTGAAACCATCTGGATTAACTTTAGATATGTAGTCATAAAACATCACTCACAGATAATATTTAGAGAAATCTATAACCTATAGGGGCTTCGCTTAAGTTAAGCCTAACATATTGTAGATCAAATCTCATAGCACTAGCCTCAAGAAACTGATTCGAGTTTCATATATGCATATAAGGATTGATAATATTTTATTTATTTAGATGTAGATTTAATGCTGAGAACGTGAGAAAGTATTTAAGGATGCAAGGAAGCTCATTGAAGAACCTTGGGCTTGTGAGAGCATATAGCGTGCCTATTAAGGATAGAAAGGCCTCGGAGCTTGTGACATGGCATGTTAAGGCTCTACAGAGGGCTTTAGATCTGATCTGGAATAATATTGAGTGGGGATACCGTTTCCCAGAACTTGGTAGAAAGGTGGGAAGCTGGTCGTGATCAGAAATTTGAAGATGCGTGTCCCAATAACTCCGAAGTATAGGGCTTTCAAGAAAAGGCTTAGAGAAGAGCTTATGAAGGGTAATCCTTATGCAACGCACTGGGTAGACCCTGTTATTAGGAAAGCGTATTCTATTATGAAGAGTTGGAGGAAGAGATATTTAAGAGGGAGGGCAAGAAAGGTTAAGCCAAGATCGGGGAGGTTCGCTAAATGTAAGGTAACACACATGAAGGTCGACTATGAGGCTAAAGCCATAAGGATAACTCTGAGGCAAGGAAAATATCTCTATGTATCGTGGAGATCGACGTAGTTTGAGAAAAGGGTTAGGGTCTGGGGTGGGGTGTTGGCGAGGTTATAACCAAGGATAACAGGGTAACAATACCTTAAAAGCTCTAAGCAGATCGAAGTTAAGAGAGTTATCGGATGGGATAGTAATGAGCTATTTCTAGAGGGCTACGAGCCATCGATAGGCTTTTAAATGTTGATCTAAGACCTCTCCAGAGCATAAAAATCGTGTATGAGGAGAAGGCTATTGCACAGAGTAAGAATAAGAAAGAGATATAGAGAAGTATGTGGCTAGGTAGAGGAGTAGGGAGAGGATTCTGCGAACAAGCTGGTAGCTGGCTTGAGGGTGCTATTCCGAAACACTATTCATGTTTTCGAGGATCTAGATAAGGAGGATCTCGTTAGTAGGAAAAGGGCTAAGAAGGTTAGGAGGAAGAGGAATGCTAGAACACCGTGGAGGAGGATTCATAGGAGGATGTCAGAGGTAGCTTTAACAGCTCATGCGGATCCGAGGAACACCTCGAGAGAATGTTCCAAAGGGTGCAGAAAACCCCCCAACATGGGAACCCGTCAGTAACATAAAGAGATCTTTGCATCTATTATAGTGAAAAACAGAGGATTTTCTCGCCAAATCGTAATACAGGTTGCGGCTATGACCCCTCTCCGCCCCGAAAGACAAGGCTTCCAGTTGTAATGAGCATTACGGCCATTAAAGCCATAGATTGGAAAGCAGATCCACGCCTAAATACTCCTAAACAAACTAATAAACAGAGCAAAGTTGATCTACTATAGAATTGAAAGTTATGGAGTAGGGAGGAGCCATGAACAAACTAACTAATGGTGATCTAGAACAACTGTAGGGTGTAGGAAACAGCCGTAAATAATCTATTTGGCCACTATAGTTAAGGTTATGTTTCGTATGCTAGCATTATAGCTCTATTACTTCAATGCCCAGTCTCTTCGCAGCATTTTTCTGTTTAGCGTCTAGTGTGAGTAGGGGTTTGTTATTGTGCTGAGCCTGTGCTATATATAGTGAGTCATAGACTGTTATGCCGTGCTTCAACGCGATGTCTAGTGCCGCATCGATATACTTGTCCTCTGGCTCTAGAATCATGTTTTTCTCACAATATCTTTTAAAAATATTGATTATCTTTATGGCATCTTCTAGGCTTAGGATCTTCTTCACATAGACAGCTTTCCACACGGTGTTGTAGAACTCCTTGGCAATATGGTCAACAGACATCGTTAAAGCCATGAATCTCGCCAATCTGTTCCAACCCTCCTCCCTGAGGATGAATGCCGCTAGGGCTGATGCGTCAACCACTATCACGATCCTCCCTCACGGACTCGGTAGAGAAGCCCTTTGACACGCTCCACGAGACTCTCTCAAGCTCGCTTAAGATCGCTCTAAAATTCTCCTCAGCCTCAAGCAGCCTGATCTTCTCCTCAATAAACCTCCTAACCTCCTCAGCCCAATTAACCTTATCTCTATACCTCTCCATCTTCTCCTTCAAATCCCTCCTAATCTTAATGCTAAACACGCTCACAACATCACCCATGCTTATAAATAGTAAGCCTAATATATAAACCTATAGGTATATCAATAAGGTAGAACAACACGGAATACTAGCTACCTATAACTTCATGGCCTGAAACTTTATTTCATCTGACCTCCTCCCCGCCTTGAAAGGGCGGGGGTTCCCCAGCCCTCTTACCGGCGGCTCATTGGTTCCCCCCATCTATTCGGGTTTACATCTGTCATCTGGGGGGCAGTGAGGGGGGCCAGAACTCCCCCGGGATTTGCTTTGATCTTTAGCTTTTTCAAAGCTCTCTTCCTGATATTCAGCTTTCCTATAACGTCCCTATCTCCCTCAAAGCCGCATCTTGGGCATCTAAGCCTTCTATAGCCAATCTCCTCCAATCCTTTGGAATCGCATTTAGGACACTTAGACGATGTCCCGTTCGGGTTTACTATTGCTAATGGCACCCCTTGTTTCTCTGCCTGCCAGTCTATCCACTTCCCGAGCCTTGAGTACCCCATTATGATCAGCTTGGTTCTGTGATCCTTGTTCTTTATCTTTCTCAGAGAATTTATCAGCCCTGTGAGATCTTCTCTAGCTACTGCGTGTCCAAGCTTCTTAGCTAGCCCCACGATCCTCAGAGATGTTTTCCTAGCCCAGTCCTCCAATATATTCCTAGCCTTCCTGTGATATGATCTTATCCTATTTAGGATCCCCTTTCTCCTCCTCCATGCAGGATACCTTGGAGAGGAATATCTCTTCTGGAGATCCTCTGCAAGCTTTTTCCATCTATGGGCTTCACCGATCTTGGTGTCCCTCTCCTTGTTTATCCCATCATCTCCATAGACTATCTTCCTCTCATTGATATCAACAGCTATAGCATCCCTAGGCTGATAAGGCTCTGGCCTTGGTATCTTCTTAGATATCCAAAGCATCATCTTATCACCTCTATAGACAAGCCTTGCCTCCCCATTCTCATACTGGTCATACCTCCTGTCCCATCCGATGATACTAAGCCTTATCCCTCCTGCGATTTCTACGTAGCCGTCTCTGACCCAGTAGCTCTGCCCTGGATACAGCCACATGCTCAGCTTCCTAACCCTGGGCTTTCTCCCCTTCTTAGGATTATTCCTCCAAGCATTGGCATTGGTTAGAGCATCCCTATAGCAGTCAATAGCTGTCCTAGGTGGGAGGTCGAACCATTCTTTGAGTTCTCTATATAGAGCGTTATGAATCTCTCCGATTTTCTTTAGATCCAGTCTCAGAATCTTGTTTATAGCGTAGTTCAGGGCTGTGTTGTATCTCTTGAGGAGCTCTATAGCCCCAGGCTCGGGACTAACCCTCACACCTATCGAAAGGGTTAGCAAACCCTCATCACCCGCAGGCATAGAGCTCCTCCAAAAAGATCAAAAACCTAGAAGGTTTATAAATCTCTATCCCCGCCCTAAAGGGCGAGGCTTTCAGTTGTAAGTGAGCTTATGAGACCTTTCTTCAAACCCGTTACGTCTAAATATGGTGTGTGTATAATTAGTGGTTGGTATCCTATGCTTTTCGCCCGCAGCTCAGGGTGTGCTAGGGTATAGCTGAACGTACAATCTATGATCGTATTTGCAGAGAACGTTTCAATAGCAAGGCCGTATGCTGGTATTAGGGTGAAATTAAAATATTTATATTTTAGAATACCTCTAGGGACTGTGAACTCCCCCTTGCATTCAAGTACACCCCTATCCCTAGAGACCATGCACCATACGCCTTTTTCTCCTTCTATTAAGCCGAGAGTAGCATTAAAGAGCATCTCACACTCTTCATTGCAAGCATAGACGTTCATTAGAATATCCCAGGAGACGTTTAGCCATCTATTTGCTTGAAGACCAAATCCAATAAGGTTTCCACCATTACAGCTGCTCCATGGTATGGATACATTATAAACATAACTCATGGGCTTAGAGATAAGCCCTACACGCACCATCTCTAATGGGATACGCGCACTAACAGTATAATTACCAGGCCACTCAAGTACAAAATCGTATGAAGGGATGGATACTAAGGTATGATCATAGTGTATACGCACACCATCATAATATATAAACCATGATCCAATAGCGAAAAGTAACCCACCTAAGACTAATAGTAAAAAAGAAATGTAACTACGGTAGAGCATTACAGAAGTCACAATAGATTTCATAAAGTGTTCACCCCATGTAGAGCTCGTTGAAATCTTAAATACCTTAATACTAATTACAACCGAAAGCCTCCCCCTTAAGGGCAGGATGGTTTTATTAGCTTCCAGGTATTTGTTTTGGAAAGGCTCTATGGCCTCTGGCGGTGAGGGGTTGCTAACCCTTTCAACTGGAATGAGGGATAGTCCCGAGCCTGCTGGCATAGAGCTCCTCAGAAGATATAATGTAGCTCTCAACTATGCCATAAACAGGATTCTGAGCCTAGATCTACTAGATCTAAGAAGCATTGGGAGGGTTCATAATGCTCTATAGAGAGCTAAGGGAATGGTTCGACCTCCCATCAAGGGTTGCCATTGACTGCTATAGGGATGCCCTTGCAAAGGCTTGGAGAAACAATCCTAGGAAAGGGAGGAGACCAAGGGTTAAGAAGCTATCAATGCTCCTACACCAAGGATCGGGATATGGGGTTAAAGAAGGCTATGTGGAGATCATAGGAGGGGTTAAACTCAAGATCATCGGCTGGGATAGGAGGTATAATAGCTATGAGAATGGAGAGGCAAGGCTTGTCTATAGAGAGGGTAAGATAATGCTTTGGATATCCAAGAGGGTGCCTAAGCTAGAGCTAGAGCCTTACCAGCCTAGGGATGTTATAGCCGTAGATATTAACGAGAGGAAGATTGTGTATGGAGATCACGTGATCAATGGGGAGAGGGACACCGAGATCGATGAAGCCCATAGGTGGAAGAAGCTTGCCGAGGATCTCTAGAAGAGATACTCCTCAACTAAATATCTAGCATGGAGGAGGAGAAGGGGGATCCTGAATAGAATAAGATCCTATCATAGAAAGGCTAGGAACATTCTTGAGGACCGGGCTAGGAAAACATCTCTTGAGATAATGAGAATTGCTAAGAAGCTTAGATACGCAGTCGCTAGAGAGGATCTCAAGGGGCTGATAAATTCTCTGAGAAAGATAAAGAACAAGGATCACAGAACAAAGCTAATCATAATGGGCTATGCTAGGCTTGGGAAGTGGATAGACTGGCAGGCTATGAAGCAAGGGGTTCCACATGCCATTGTAAACCCGAATGGAACATCATCGGAATGCCCAAAATGCGATTCAAAGCTTGAGGAGGCAGGCTATAGAAGGCTTAGATGCCCTAGATGCGAATTCGAAGCAGATAGAGACATCATAGGGAAGCTAAACATAAGAAAGGGGGCTTTGAAAATGCTAAGGATCAAAGTAAATCCCGGGGGATCTCTGACCACCCTCCACTCCCTCCAGATGACAGATGTATCCCCGAATAGATGGGGGGAATCGATGAACCGCCCAAAGGGAACCCCCGCCCTTTAGGGCGGGGAGGACATTAGAGATGCTGGTGAAGACGAATATGTTGTTTATATTGTTCTTATCTGATATCTGTTTGGCGGATGGTGAGCTGTGTGGTTAAGATCGTACCTATAAGTGATCCAAGGAGTCTCAGGGCTGCTGTTGATGTCCAAATAAGTGCTTGGGGTTCGAGTTGCTATGATATAACCCCTGCCCATGTGCTCAAGGCTGTGGCTGAGAATGGAGGCTTGGTTCTAGGCGCTTTTGATGGGGATAGGCTGGTTGGCTTCTCATGGGGATTTCCAGTGTATGCTGCTCCTAAGCCCTATTTCTATAGCCATCAGACAGGGGTTGTGGAGGAGAGGAAATATAGTGGGGTTGGGTTTATGCTTAAGAGGGCTCAGAGGGATTATGTGCTTAAAATGGGTTTTGATCTTATAAAGTGGACTTTTGACCCTCTGCAGGGTTTAAATGCTAATTTCAATGTAAATAAGCTAGGCGTTGTTGTGAGGGTTTTTAAGGAGAACTATTACGGGGAGCTTGAAGACAATATCAACAGGGGTATGCCGACCGATAGGTTTGTAGCGGAGTGGTGGATCAGATCTCCGAGGGTTATTGAAAGGGTTGAGAGGCTTAGAAGGCCTTCCCTCGATGAGCTTCTGAAGTTCATTAGGCTGGACTATGTGGTGGAGTGCTCAGGCGATCCGCCTAGGTTCCACGGGTTTAGGAGATCTTCTTCTAGGGTAGTGGCGATATATATACCTAGGAATATCTCGAAGCTGAGGGACGCTATGTGGGAGGAGGCTCTTAGGTGGAGATTTGGAGTAAGAGAGGCCCTGGATCACTATGTGAATAGAGAGGGATACCTGGTTGTGGAGTACTTCAATATGGATGACAAGCTAGGGATCTATGTATTGACGAGGAGAGATCCTGAGGAGATCCTTTCCAAGCCCAGCTGGTGGGAGGAGTCATCTTCTAGTTAGATCTGGTGAGGGATAGAAAGATCCCTAGAATAGTCTAACCCTTTGGAGAACCCTTGATATAAGCTCTGATAGCTATTAAAAGGGGATAGGGTTGGCTGGGGAGCAAGAGCTATATATGTGTCAAAAGCCCAACAGGCTTGCATCATCTAGAAGCAGGTATCTTAGGATCCATGCCTGTGACCCCATTGACTGGTATCCATGGGGCGAGGATGCTTTTAGAAAGGCTAGGGCTGAGGATAAGCCTATCTTCCTCTCCATAGGCTATTCATCATGCCACTGGTGCCATGTGATGCATAGAGAGAGCTTCTTAGACCCAGAGGTTGCTGCGATCCTCAACACCTATTATGTTCCTGTGAAGGTTGATAGGGAGGAGATGCCTGATGTGGATGAGATCTATATGACTGCAGCTATAGCAATAACAGGCTCAGGAGGTTGGCCGCTTACAGTATTTCTAACCCCTGATCTCAAGCCCTTCTATGCTGGAACATATTTTCCCAGGGATAGACTTATAGAGATCCTGAATATCGTGAGGAATCTATGGGCAAGGGATAGGGAGAAGATATTCAAGGCTGCCGAGGAGATCCACAGGGCTGTCACAGACTATCTATCACCTGCCCCCTCGAAACCCCAGATAGCTTTTAGAGATGCCTTTGAAAAAGCCTATACAGAGCTCTCAGCATCCTTCGACCCCGTCTTCGGCGGTTTCGGATCCTCTATGAAGTTTCCAATGCCATCCCATCTAGTTTTCCTCCTGAGATATTGGTATAGAAGAGGGGACGATGCTGCTCTGAGAATGGTTGTGAGAACAGCGAACTCGATGATTAGGCTGGGGCTCCATGACCACCTGGGCGGTGGGTTCTTCAGATATACTGTTGACAGGGGTTGGAGGATACCCCACTTCGAGAAGATGCTCTATGATAATGCCCAGATCATAGAGCTTCTGGTAGATCTCTATAGGGCGACAGGCTCTATAGAATATATCGTTGTTGCTAGGAAGACTGCTGATTTCCTCCTGGAGGATATGAGGAGTTCCGAGGGTCTCTTCTACTCATCCCTGGATGCCGAGGCAGGAGGAGTTGAGGGGGCTACATATCTATGGAGCGAGGGGGAGCTTGTGGATGCCCTTGGAAAAGATCTTGCGGATCTCGCTAAGGAGATATATGGATGGGCACCCACGGCTTTGGTTGATGGTAAGATGCTCCCTATAAGGGCTATGACGCCTATGGATCTCTCTAGAAGGCTTAGAATCGGGTATGAAGAGGCTCTGAAGATCTATAGCGAGATAGAGGCGAAGCTATATGAATATAGATCCTCTAGAAAGCCGAGGCCGGAGGCTGATAAGAAGCACCTTGCAGATTGGAATTCACTAGCTATAAAGGCCCTTTCAAAGCTATATCTCGCAACATGGTGGGAGGGCTATCTAGATGCTGCGAGGAAGGCCTCGGACTATATATGGGATAGAATGTGGCTTGGAGACAGGGTTGCCCATGTATACTATGGTGATTCCTCTAGTAGCTATGGCTATCTGAGGGATTCAGCGTTATATGGAGACTCATGTGTAGATCTATATATGGCTAGCCACGATGAGAAATACCTAGAGAGAGCCATTGAGATCTCGAGATCCATTGAAAAGGTCTTCATAGTAGGAGGATCTCTTGTGGAGAATCCAGAAGCACCTGGATCCCAGAGCGCCAGGATCTCAACCTTCATAGATGATGCGATCCCGAGCAGTGCTTCCTCAGCTGCAGCTCTATATGCAAAGCTATACCTCTTCACAGGAGATGCTAGATATAAGGAGAAGGCGACGGAGATCTATAGGCTAGCATCTAAATATATAGAGGCTGTGCCACAGCAACACGTAGCCCTCCTAACAAGCATTGATATGCTTGAAGAGCCATCATACCAGATCGTTATAACCGCCAGAAACCCTGTTGATGATGCCGTTAGGGAGTTTCTGAAGAACCTGTGGAAGAGATACTGGGTAGGCGTGATATCCATGAGTACCCAAACCCCAAGAAGCGATGCCCTGAAAGAGCTATACAAGGGTAAGGTATGGATGGACAGAGCTATATTCTACATATGCTATGGAACAGCATGCTCACTCCCAACCCAGGACTATGGTGAGGCTCTCAGAGCCCTAGAAGATCTTAGGTCCCAGCTGAAAGGCTCTGGAACTGCCAAGCCCTTCTAAAACCCTCTAGCCATTCAAGGGGAGATTATACTATATGGCTATGGGTTTCGAAGTATTAGGAGGTTCTAGATCTCCCTGTCTCCAACCATCTCGTTTAATCCTTCGCCCATTAGGCTGAGGCCCAGGCTTAGAATCAATATGAAGATCCCTGGGAATGTTATTGACCACCAATATCCAGAGGGTAAGAAGGGTTGTCCAGCCCTCATATCAAATCCCCAGTTAGGTGTTGGAGGTGTGACGACAAAGCCTAGAAAGCTCAGGGCATCCTCTGTAAGCATCGCGTCGGCCATGTTGAGTGTTACTATAACGCTAAGTGTTGGCACAGCGTTTGGTAGCATATGTCTAAACATTATCCTTGTCGATGATGCCCCTGCAGCCCTTGCCAGCTCCACATAGGCCTGTTCCTTGATCTGAAGGGTTTGGCCTCTTGTCATTCTAAAATAATTCTAAAATATAGTGGTATATATCCGATTGCTATGGCTGCTGCAGCGTTCACAATGCTGGGGCCTAGAAGGCTTGCAAGGGCTATGGCTAATATTAATCCTGGGAAGGGTCGGGGGTCTCTGCCTGTTCATAAGTATCCCTAGAAAGCCTGCTAGCTTTAAAATGTCTCCTGTAATCGCTATCAACGGTTGGCTGTATATGTAGAGTGGTAGTCCTGCTAGATATGCTATAGATCCTATGTAGATCGATAACCCCCATAGCCTAGAGATCCTTAACGCTCTGAGCATAACTGCAACCCCTGCTATAGGCTCTACCAAGTAGCCGAGGAGGACTATCCATGCGCCTCTGAAGTCTCCAAGGCTGAGGAGTATAAGGCCTATAAACACTATGGCAAGCCCAGGCGGCACAGAATATTTTATGAGCCACGTCCTTTCGATCCCTGAGTTTGTATATGCTATATATGCTCCGATAGCCAGTAAAAAGAGGATCCAGAGAATAGATGCGGATATCTCGGATGATATAGATTCAATTCCATTTATTGCTAGGTAGGCGAGTTCGGCTAGAATTAAGGTTGCTGCTACAGCGCTTATATAGCAACCCAGCATAAATAGATCTATTTTCATTTTAAGCCGAACAGAGCTTGGTATCAGCAATCCCCATAGATATATATAGTTTTAAGAGATATATATTAAACCAAGCACATACTAATATCTGCGAGATTGTACTCTAGACAACATAGGGATTTTATAGATATAAAAATAAATGGTATAGATAGGGCGTTTTTAAGCTATCACACTAGTTTCTCGGTAATTGTTAATAAAAATAGCTATAGAATCCATTCAGAGAAACATACCCAGAGCAGAAGCAGGGATCGATAGCTGGGGAACAGGCTTGACTCTAAGAGTTGGAAGCCGCTCCAGAAAACAACTTGAGGAGAGTTTTTAAGTCTGAATGCCTAGAGGCCAGATCAAGCGGTGCTGGGGAAGACCCTTATGCGGAGCAATATATGTGGGTCTGCACCAAACATGCATCCAGAGCAGCATATAATGATCAGCATAATTAGTGTAACTTAGTGTATACTGCTAGATACATCTTACGATAAACCCATCGATACTATGGTATATAGCATGTTTAGAAGGATCCCTCCAGCATCTATGTTTCATCCCAACATCCCAGCATAATATATGTTAGATTTCTATGTCTTTAACTTATGGCTAGGACGCATAACAGCTAGATCATAGTGGTAGAACCTCGACAATATATCTATAGCGACATCCACCATTACATTGACAACGATCCTACTTAGCTAGTGAGCAAACATAACCACCGAAAGGGGAATAGATATATTGTCAAAAGAGCTTTGCAGAAGATCGTAGGAGAATGATTAGACGTTAAATCCATCAGGGCAGCACCCCTATTCTTGTTATCATCGCCAATCTGACCTTCTCCCCGCCCTAAAGGGCGAGGCTTTCAGTTGTAATCTGTAGTTATTAGAGTTGCTACAACGGATCCCGTTAGTATTATCGATATCTTAGCAGCAATGTCAATCCTCTTGTCAAGAGCATCGATTCTTCTATCCAGATCCTCGATCCTTTTGCTAAGATCCTCTATTCTTTTGTCATCTGCTCTAGAGATCCCTCTACCTTTGCAACCCTCTCAGCTAGAGATGCAACCTCCGCATCTAAGCTTTTGATCTCTGTTCTCAGCGATTCTGCTCTCTTATCGACATCGCTCCTCAGATCCTCTATATCCTTTCTAGTAGCAGCATCCCTCAGGAGAGCATTTATGACAGCGAGCCTGGCATCGGAATCAGATAATATCATTGCTGCAACTCTTCTCCTAATAGAAAGATTATTATCAACAGCTGGGATGAGATCCTCGACAGAGCTCAGGGATCTTCCCCTCTGATGGATATTAGGTGTTCCATAGTATTATTTATACTGCCTTACTTATCTCTATCTATGCTGTTTATATTGACTATACTATCTGGTCGCTGTGTGTCTGTCTATTCTGGCACGGCATGGAGATCTTTTTAGATCGCTGTTGATTCTCTTGTGGTTATTGGATCTCGGGGGATCTAGATCGATCTGTAAAGATCTGATGTGAGCCATGGTGTTGTTAACTAGCACTTAACAAAACCTGGTTAATTTTAACCAAAGATCTACGGGGCATCATGATCCCGAGAATCAATAGAGATCCAAGGATCCCACCATGCCGCAGAGAACCCTACAATTAGGTATAATCTCTAAAAATATTAAAAAATATCCTAGAGTAATACCCATAGAGAGATGATCCCCTGATCAATCAACATATGGGCTTTACAAAACAAACCTATGATCTAAGATCAACATAATGGAGGTATTGCCATACAGAGCTTCATAGATACTCAATATCTCGATCCTCTATCTTTGGTTAACAAGCATATCCACCAACTCCCACATTCAAATTTATAAATAATAGTCACTATCCCACCCGCTTGGTGAGATAATGGGCCAGCATATCTATCCGTATATCGCTACATACCCTAGTGTACTTACGGGTTGACGATACAGCGATCGTTATGTGTAATACTGTCAATTAAGAGATCTTAGATCTTTGGTTCCAAAGGGCTCCATATTATGAGCATAGGGGGTGCGGATCCTATCATGATCGTATTACTCAGAGAATCAAATTTATAATATATATACTATATATACGCAATATATATAGGTATATATGGATGTGCACTTAGATGTAACGGTGCATCTCTTAATGCATTATTCTCTACAACGCTGTATAAGCTTCTCAACCTATTTCCAAGCCTAGATCTTTATAACTCGATGCATATGCCGTATAAACCATTTACCATAATCCAGAGGAGAATATTTCCCACACCAAGCATATACAAGGTAAAAGATATATAGACCCATGACCTCTGGGAGAAGAGATTTCTTCTCACCAATAGTCAGTAGTTCCTAACCTTTAAAGCAGCGCTCTCCCTTGAGAATATTTCTCCTAGAGATAATAGTATCCAGATACAGAGTCTCTATTTCACAAACGTTCTCACACCTTAGAACAGCTTGGAGAACCTCTTCAGCTCCATACACCGAGGATCTACTAACACCCTCCAGCTTAACTAATATTGATAGAGTTTAATGGTATATAAGTCAATCTTCCATAATAAATATTATTGTTATAGACAAATCCACGACTTCCTGGCCAAGTTCAAATCCATACCATTTAGTAGTCAGCAGTGTATTGCATATTTTCAATAATTTTTAGCCTTTAAGGAAGTCAATATTATTGAATCTGAAGGAGTTTTAAATCCTTCTAGTCGTGAGATGCCTATGTGAATGCTTATTAGCCCCCAATCTTTTTTTGGGGATTGTGTTGGGCCCTATGGCTGGTCTAGTTGATATGAGTAGCACTATTATAATGGCTCTGCTAGCCATTTCGATATTCCTGGGCCTCCTACCCCTCACCTCTATATATGAATACTCTGATCGCTTTCCATCTATCGATGTATCTATCTCCTATAGAGGCTACACATGGCTTCTACAGGCCTTTGAATCGGAGCCCGAGTTCCTATTGCTGGTGAAGGACAGCTCTGGCAGGCCTTTGAAGGCTATCTATAGCCTCTATGCATGGATGCCCAGCGGCGAGATCAAAAGCCTAGGCATCTATGGGGGACAAGGTATTATAAGGGCTAACTACAGCATTCTCAGAGATTTCTCGAGGGAGTGGAGGGAATATCTAGCGTCTAGGAACACAGATCCGAAATATGTCTCGCCAGGAATAATACTGTTAGGAGCAATACACGAGGATCAAGGAATATATGATAGCATCAAGGGAGTGCCAATAAAAATAGAAGAAATAATAAAGAACAAAAGCATAGCGATAGAAATCACAGAGCATCTAGAGGCCAAGAAACCCATAGCGAACCATAGCAGAAGCCAAGAAAATAGAGGGATAGCTACCGGAGATATAAAGCTCCAGAATCAATGGCCCCCTGGAAGTATAAACGATGCATGCAACTCCGTACCCTGGTATACTGAGTGCTACTACTGGGTTCTAGAGGAAAACTACGGATCTATTATGGGTGTCCCCCTACCAATAGTTGCTGCTATGGTTCGCGGGCCAGAGGCGGATAAAATAGATTCTATTTCTCTAAGGGCTCTCTATAGATCCACATCGATTATCAGCCTAAACTTCATGATAACGGCTAGCGTGGCTTCACCATCAACCCCTATAGACTATAGAGTTGTGGGACCCTCCATAGCGCTTAGACAGGACAAAACGTGGCTAGATCAGCATGTATTATTTAGAACTGGGATCGATTTCACACCTCCAGCAATTCTCGGAATAGGCTTTTTAGGTGATATAGCAGCTGCGAGGTACAGGCTATATGTAATGACATGCCCCTGGGGATTCTGCACATCAACCCCAACGAATACACTTGCCAATATGACGCTTATGAGACCCTCAATAGCGGATAACCAGATGATCAGCTACATCATGAAGGATCAAAACCCCTACGATGGCCAGGGAATCCTGGAACATGCCCTGAGATATTACATGCTCAACTGGGCATGGAGCAGGGATTTCAAGAGCCAAAACTATGTTTACTTTGATGTATTTACAGTAATCAATGACCTCAACACATACCCAATATTCTCAGGATCGGTAAATGTGCTAGGCATCCTCTGCGGTGTGTGGAAAATAGCCTGTCAAATTAAGGACAATGCACCAACAATAATGGGAGCATCAGTAGGAGTTGAACAGGCTAACCAAGTATATATGCTCTTATTCATAGAAGCACGTCTCAGAAGCGAGTATGTTAACACTGGTTACTGGATATGGGCAAACTACTTCTATTCACCATCAACCCTCCTCTATGGGAGTAGTAGAAGCTATATTGGATCCCTCTATGCTGACATATACGTATATCGCCAGTAACTTAGAAGCTTTTTTAGATTTTATCTTGAATTATATATCACATTAGCTTCTAGCTAATATCATATTGAAGCGATTAACTGTATAGCAGTTAGATAGAGAAATATATAGAGATTTATATTTACTAACATCGATTCTTATCATCCCTTTCTAGCTTATATCTTAAACAAATAATTTAAGTTCTTCAAATATATTAAATAATAGTAAAATGAAAGTAACCTTCACAGAGAAAGATATTAGTATTAATAATAAATATAAAGATATCGTTGTATATATATTAATACCTAATATGATATTATCTAAAGTAGAACTAAATAGATTAATATATCTTAAATTTATATTTCATAATAAATTTAAATTTATTATCTATAACGATATAGATCTTGTTTAGAGATAGCGACGTGTTTATAGTCGATCCAGAGACCCTAATCGAGGTAGCTAGATTAGATATACCTAAGCCTCTTATCATCGTGATCAATAAGAGAGGCTTCTCGAAGTTGGCTAAAAAGGAGATATATGGTATATCTAGACCTAAGTTTGGAATTGCTGTGATATTTATTAAATCTATATTAGAGTGTTCTAGAAGTGTTAGTCAATTTTTACTAAGATTCGCCAAGCTAATAATGCATGAGTTAGGTCATCTCTTCTTTTATCTCATTTAGAGCTATATAGCATAGATCTAGGAATATTTAGCTATCCCTGATTAAAATATGTCGGTAAGGTCAGCGCTGAGCTTAGGGATCAATGCTGAGAGAAAGTTACATGGTCTGTGGGAGGTGGTGTGTTTGTTAGGGTTAATCTGGACTTGAGGGTTGTTAGAAACTTTATACTTCCTTCTCTCGGTTCCAAGATTGTGAGGTATATGATAGATTCTGGGGCTCTGATCAGCTATCTCAGGCTTCTTAGCTCTTCTACGGATTAGTATATGCCTATTTTTATAACCTGCCTATATGGGATAATTGGAGTATTCTATATAGAGTTGGTGATGCTCCTTTCTGGGGTCTTCGCCTATGCTTGAAAAAGAGATCTCAGAGCTAAGAGTATTTATAAGGGCCCTCTAGACATCTGCAAAGCCCCAGAGACAGAGAGATCAGTTTCTAATAAAAAGGATATTCCAGGAGAGGCTGATGACAATAGATAAGACTCGTTAAGGAGGCTTCGAAGCAGGTGGGAAACTTAAAATACTATCTTAAAATACTATGTAGATAGAAGGGGAGATAGTAATAGTGGGAGACTTCGTAGCTGATAAACAGTTCTATGAATCATTAATAGCTAGAATACCAATCAAGGTTGAGGATACGAACTGCCTTCTTGCAAAGAAAAAGATCGAAGATCTTGGTTAAGGCTCATATCCAGTGCCATTTCTTGAGCTTGTTGATCAGTCTTATTAGCGTCCTCTTTATGTATTTCAAATCCCTGAAGCAGTATCTAGACCTAAAGCAATAGCTGGAGAGACACTATAACTCTTAGTTATAATGAAATTTTTGATCTTCAGTTAGATTAGCACTGAGATCGGTGAGGCTAAATATTATTAGTTATTAGGTGCAGATACTTATTATTCTTTTAGTGTTCTAAGTGTTCTAACTATGCGGTGATAACGCTGGGTAGATATGCTACTATATCTGTTTTGAGGGAGGTTAAGGAGCTGCTGTCTAGGGAGAAGGGTGATAGAGATTGGAGCAGCTTTCTTCTTGAGCTGTATAGAGAAGCTCGACGTGGTAGGGCTAGGGAGGCGTTCAGCGGGCTTCGAGATATTCTGGGCCCAGAGGATCTGGAGAGTATTGCTAGAGCCAGCAGGAAGTTTAGAGAGGGGTTTAGGCTGGGATGAGCCTGATCGATACCAGCGTTTTGATCGATAATACTAGGAGAGGCGTTTATGAAGAAGGAGCTATATCGATAATCACACCTATAGAGGTGCTGATGGGTTTAGCGTCGGAGAAGAGGATAAGGGCTAAAGAGCTGTTGGAGAGAAGCTATAAGGTTATTTACCTAAATACTGCGAACTATACGACGAGCTTAAGAAAAGAGGAATTCTAATACCAGATGCGGATCTATTAATAGCTGCTACTGCCTTAGCAAACAACATGGTTCTCATAACAAAGGATAGAGACTTCGAGAGGCTTAAAGATGTTGGGCTAAGATTAGAGCTGAGAACATGATAGAAGAAACCAGCTGGCGTCTCTTACCCTAGAGCGGGGAGCTACCCTCCTGTTGCTCGTATCATCACTTTCAATCTTTATCCCACTCTTTGAAGGGCGGATCTGTGGTTATCATTTCATTTCTTATTCGAATTATAAGAACTTGGGTTTTAAATTACCGGGCTTATTATATTGATGACTATACTATATAGGATAATGAGTATATTGTGGTCAGCTAGTCATAAATATAGGAAGGTGGTGGAATCAGTTGAACAGGCAGTTGAAGACTCTTAAGCCTACAGCAATATTGGGGCGGCTGAGAAAATGATAAGTCTTGCCCTTTAGGGAGTCAACATTATATGCCTTCAACTATCCTCAATAACGTGTTTAAGGCTTTTTCAGCGTCTCTCACACATCTCACAGCTATTTCTCCTGTCACCCCTTCTCCATAGTCTGCGTCTTTCCTATAGCTATATAGCATTCTAAGTATATTGGCTACCTCTACCAGTCCTTTGTTTTCGATCGCGTTGGCCAGCTTATCGTCTCTCCTAGGTATATGCTCGCCCAGCCTCATAAGAAGATCCTCAGCAGCTCTTCTAACAGCGAAATACGCCGCCGAGACGGCTTTGTCGTAGCACCCTACTTCGAGATCCTTAATTGCCTGCCTGAGGAGCTCTCTGGAACGCACTTATAATACTCACCTCATCCTCCCTAGCTATGAAGGG
>Ga0326762_1000114_pt1 | contig 42734 bp, 42 predicted proteins | sample NORPS_S_FD_207669 | JGI IMG/M metagenome (GOLD analysis project Ga0326762, IMG submission 207669) | Hot spring sediment microbial communities from Norris Geyser Basin, Yellowstone National Park, WY, United States - NOR.PS_S | ecosystem: Environmental > Aquatic > Thermal springs > Near-boiling...
TTGCTGGGTGGCTCTCTAAGCCTGCCCGATAAGATTATAACGCAACCGGAAGAGAGGCGCATTCCCCTGTCGCCTAAAGGCGACAGTCCCTTGCGCCCGTTTTCTATGGTTGGTGAAACGGCATAGGTCACCCCAGCGGGCAAACAGCCGTTTCTCCCCCCAAGGGGGGGAGTGCCTTACAGCCCACCGTGCTAAAATTATAACACGGCCGGGAAGGGATGTAAAGGAGCGCATTCACCTTTCGCCTTTAGGTGACAGCCCCCTGCGCCCGTTCTACTATGGAAGAAAAGATAAGAAATCTAAAAGGTGCAATAACGAGCGCTGATAATGCATCTAAAGTAAACGAGGAAATCCAGCAGATACTTGACCGCCTCGACGCTATGCTGAGTAACGTTACTCCCCCTTCAACAACTTCTAACCAGCCTCCTGTGAAGGAACCTCGGACAACACTTAAGGCTTTCCTATTGCTAAAGAGTTGGTTAGAATAGCCAAAGGAGGGCGACCGAAGAAATTATTTGACCTGCCGGAGGGGAGCGACCCGCGATGTCGGCAGACCAGCAAGGTCGTTCATTTCTCTGCCAACGGGAGAAGCATTTTCGTCAACGAAAGAAGGTTTTGGGCCAATTCTTCACGCCCCCTGCCTTGGCGGCGTGGATGGTGGAAATTGCTACTGCCTTTGCCCCGTGTCGTGATGCTGCCTTAGACCCCGCCTGTGGCGATGGCGCCTTCTTGTTCCCCCTATGCCAAAAGGGCTTTCAAGAAGTTTGGGGTATTGATGTGGATGCGACGGTGCTCCCAACTTGCCAAGCCCGACTTTTGGTCGTTGACGCCTTGAAACTCCTTCCGTCCCTGCAAGACCGTTTTGATGTCGTCGCCACCAACCCGCCTTTTTCCGCCAAGTATGGGCGGGTGACGAACCCCCAAACGCTGCAAAACTTTGAGTTGGGGCGGGGGCGCCGAAGCGAAGCGATAGAGGTGCTATTTTTGGAACTTTGCGTGCATGCCTTACGGGATGGTGGCGTGTTAGCCATCATCTTGCCCGAAGGGATTTTCGCCAATTTGCCGATGCAGCGGGTTCGCCGATGGCTACTACGCCATACCACGCCGTTAGCCGTCATCAGCCTTTCCCGCCATTTTTTCGCCGCTAAAACCTGTGTCCTTTTCGCCCGCAAGGCGCCAGCACCACCCGACGCTATCGTCTTGTTCGCTCACGCCGAAACGGAAACAGACCTATCGGAAATCGCCCAAGCACTTTTAACGAATCAACCCGCACCTTCCGTCTGTCGTAAACCCGTGCAAGACAATCTGTCGCCCCTTTGGCACTTGAACGAAGTTTCGCTCCCCTGTGTTTTCCCGATGCGTCCGTTGGGCGAGTTGCTTTCGGAGATGCGATGCGGCAGCACCCTTTACGGCACTCAACGGCAATTTGCCCCAGCGGGCATTCCTTTCGTCTCCGCCAAAACCGTCACGCCTTTTGGTGTGGACTTGAAGCGGGACGGACGCTTTGTCGCGAAGGGCAGCCCGATGGACAAGCCACAAGCCCGCACTCGTGTCGGCGATGTCTTGTTCGTACGGGTTGGTGTGGGATGTATCGGACGCGTTGCTGTCGTCTTACACGACGACGAAACGGGGGTCGCCGACGACTACCTCTACATCCTTCGCTTCAAGTCCGCCCTGCTGCCTGAATTTTTTGCCCTTTACGCCCAGACCTGTTTCTTCCGCCAGCAGTTGGAACGGCTCAAGCGAGGGACAGGCACTGTCACCGTTCCGCAACAATTGCTGCGCCAAATCCTTGTGCCCATCCCGCCAATGGAAATTCAGCAGCGCTTTGCAACTGCCTATCGGGCGATCTGCGAACGCTCCCGACAAGGGCAAACTTCCGACGAAGAACTTAAAAAGCTAATCATTAAGGTAGAAGAATGTATTAAAGGTTTTTCCTCCCGCGTTAAACTATACAAGGGCAATCATGGCGAAGTTTGCCTTCTTTTCTGAGAAGGAGATATCGCCGGATCCGACTTGGAGTTTTGCTGGACTACGCCGACAGGAACTTAACTACGCCACGCACGGCTACCATCGGTATCCAGCCAAATTCATACCACAGGTAGCCGCTCGACTCATTTCTTCTTTCTCCAACGAGGGAGATTTGGTCGTTGACCCGTTTATGGGGTCAGGGACAACCCTCGTGGAAGCGAAGTTGCACCGCCGCCCATCTCTCGGCGTGGATATTAACCCAGTTGCTTTCCTTATAACGAAAGCGAAAGTCACACCAATTGACCCCCCTCGTTTGCAACGGGCGGTCGCTTCGCTGGAAAATACTTTACGGAAGGAAGTACCATCCATTTTTGGATCCTCATCGCCATCTTCATACCTTAGCGCCACTCCTTCCTTGCCAACATCGCCTCAGATAGATTACTGGTTTCCCCCAGAGGCGAAGAGGGAGCTGGTGCTCATTTATCAGGCGGTAGAGGCGCTACCCGACGATGACCTTCGCACCTTCTTTCGTTGCGCCTTTTCGCACATCCTCAAGCCATGCTCTTGGTGGTCCAACAAGACCATTAAGCCGCTGCGCGTGCTGTCCAAGCGGATTCCCTCCCCCATCACCACCTTCTTCAAGCACGTTCGGTTTATGGTTCAAGGTAACCAGCAATTTTTGGATCTACTGAGGGAACGGAAGGCAGAAGATGTTGTTGCCGAACCACATTGCGCAGATGCCCGCCAGTTGCCCCTACCCGATGCATCCACCCAGCTTATCGTCACTTCCCCGCCCTACCTAACCTCTTACGAATATGCCGATTTGCACCAACTAACGATGTTATGGTACGGAGATATACTTGGCGTAACAACCATTAAGGAATTTCGTCGACGATTTATTGGGACGGCTGCATGTTCGGGGAAGCCCATCAATATGGGCAGCCAAATCGCCCAGACTATCGTAGAAACCCTTCAAGAGCGCCGCCCAGATAAGGCGCGGGAGGCAGCGGTTTATTTCACAGAGATGAAGGAGTGCTTCCTTGAAATGTGGCGAGTGCTTAAGCGTGGTGGTTACGCCTGCATCGTCATCGGAAACACGCGCCTTTGCGGTGTGGAAATTTTGAACGCCCAAGTGTTCGTTGAGCAAATGCTTGCGCTTGGCTTTGAGTTGCACCAAACCATTTTGAGGGAAATCCCGAGGAGGATGTTGCCTCCCACCCGTGACCAAGAGACTGGTAAGTTTGCAAAGGCAACTGAGACAGACTTCATTGCCTATCCCCACGAATATATCCTTATCCTTCGTAAGCGCTAGACTAGAGTTAATTTCGGCGCCGAAATTAACTCTTTATTCCCGATATAGGTAAAATTCCGTTAGGGCCGTGGTGGCGGAACTTGGCAGACGCGCTGGCCTTAGGAGCCAGTGGGCAGAGCGCCCGTGCGGGTTCAAATCCCGCCCACGGCACCATCCAGGGCGGCTTAAAATCTCAGCGGTGGTCACCAATGCGGGTTGTCTTTCTGCGAAAGGGAATCGAGGAGTCAGCCGTCGACAGTCCACATCCTCAGAAAGAATTTGTCGCTTACCACGGAACGAACTTAGCCAACCTATATCTCATTGCAAGGAGCCGAGAGCTTGGGTCGTCCGCTGGATTTCACACAGAAGAGCTGACGCGGATAGGAAAGTTCTACTTCAAGACGAACAAAGCAGGTGCGGAGGCTGTTGCCAACGATTATGCCAAGTTTATGTGGCCTCCCACACAGCCCAGAAGGGTGGATTACGACCCCGATTGGTTCTTTCGTCTTCGGCGGGAGCCCGAGCTGACGTATGAAAAGATTAAGGAAATAACTGGCATAAACGATGTCTTCGATCTTTACCTAACGATGTGGGAGATGGCTGGCGGCTACGAAGGTTATGTTCGGGACGCCGCCTCCGTTGTCTTGGAAATCGTGATAGACAATCCAAACCTCCGCAACAACGCCTATGTGGACGAAGACGTCTTTATAGAGAAAGCCCTCCAAGGACCCCTTGACCCCGACGAAGTGATACAGCTAGCTATGAAGGACCCTGAATTCCGCGATTGGGTTAAACGGAAGACCGGAGAGGATGACAATCAGTTGGTTTCCATGACCTACAAAAAGCTGGAGGAGGCTCTGTTTACCAGATCGGGCGGGGTATTGCCTTGGCTTGTCATTAGAAACATCTTCAGGAATGCATACGAGGCGCTCCTTCGGATATTGAAGACAGGAGGAAAGGAAGACCGGAAAAAGGTAGAAAGCCTCCTTCAAGAAGCAGCCTCTAACGCTAATTCCTTCTTTTTTGATCGCATTGTATCTTTTGATGAAGTAAAGAAAATTACCGCCGAGGTAACGACGGAGTGGGGCGAAAAGAAGACAATTGACCTGAAGAGCGGGAACGCCTTAGGAGAAATAGAAGACATAATGAAGAAAGCAATAGTTGAGTATGCAAAGAAATGGCTAAAACGCACCTACATTCCTCGCCACATCACAATAATAGACGAGCCAGAGGAAAGTTATTAAGACTTCTTCTTTTCTTCCTCTTTTGGCCAAGGCATTTCGCCCGGCGGAAGCACATAATTAGCAATGTTGCTTAAAATATCAAAGATTTCGTCACATCTATCGTTAAATGTATTACGCCAACTATCCAATCTATCAATCAGCCTATAAGCCTGATCGCCGAGCCACGCTGCATCCTCTTCTGTGACTGTCGCGGGGTCGGGGAGTTTATTAACAAAGTCCACGATGTCCTCTAATATAGATTTCAACTCCTCCCAGTCGTTAGTGATAAAACTCGTCCATACCTCAATATGCGATTTTGCATCTTCTAATTGCTCCCGCTTTCTCCTTATCTTTTCCTCCTCAAAAGCCCTATCTAGATCACCCTCAAAGGAGGGCCTTTGTGATTGCTTTGCCAAAAAAACGACCTTCATGGTTATCCTCCTCCCTCCGTCCTACATAACGATTTTAGCTGTCCAAAATCTATTAAAATCTACAGTTGGGGTGGTGGATATGCTTGCTCTTATCTTCGTTGCTGGGTTCGTCGTTGGGTTCCTATTAGCGTGGGGGATTGGGCGGGGGCAGGTAGAGGAAGCGATGCGGGCGACTTTAACCATAGCGAACGAAACCGTCTTCCTTTTGGAGCGGTTTTATGATATTTTGGAAAAGCTTGCAGAAGACAAGGTAGACACATCCAACAAAGAGAGTGATGGTGGCGATGGATCCGTTACCTGATAAACGTGCCGCTACGATTGACGAGTTGCTCCTCCGACTGAGCGCGCTTAAAGAGAAGGTAACGCGGCTGGAGGAGCGAGTGAGCAAGTGCAAAAGCCCAACATCTTTGACCTTCGACGGCAAGTCGCGGCAGAAGCGCTAAAAGTAGAAGAAATCCTTAGCAAAATCCGACGCAAGGGCACAGTAGACCGCCAAGAAATTGAGCGGGAGTTAGAGTATTTGCGGGAACAATTGTTTTGGATTAGCGAGGATGCCGAGCGGACGAAACGGATGACTTGGTGGCAAATTGGGTTTCGCCGCTTCGTCCCGCTTTTTCTGACGGCGGTAATTGAGCTTGGTGTGGCTGGGATACTCTCTTTTTACGATAAAGTTATCGCCACCTATAGTGCCCTTTATGTTTTCTCGCCGATGGTTTCGGCGGTATGTGGGAACCATGGGTTACAAGTTGGGGCACAGGTTATCCGAGCGCTGGCAACCAATACTTGGCAAGGATTGCGGCACGAATTGTGGCGGGAATGGCTCGCTGTCCTTATGTGCGGGCTAAGCGTCGGGGCAACGATGGGCGGTATCGCTTGGCTCATCACCGGTAAATTTCTGATATTTCCAGTTTTGCTGTGCTCTTTCTTAGCAGGGATGATAACCTCAGCGACGATGGCAACACTCATGCCCTTTCTTTTTGAAAAGATGGGACTCGACCCCGCCTTCCTACTTGGGCCATTTGAAACAACACTGCAGGATTTGATCTCCTACACAACCTTCGTCACATGTCTTCTTCTGTTTTCGCGCCTACTGTAGCTCATATATCCGATCGGCCAATTTCCTCGAGACTTGGTCCCTCGCCTCCCCACTCGCGAGGCCGAATTCTATCCCAATATGTTGAACCATAAACACCAAGCATCGTAAGGGCAGATTCCAATTCATCTAAAAGGCTCCGCAAAGTCTCTGCAGTCTCAACAATCTTCCCTTTCGTTGCACTCGATAGGTTGGCGAGGTCGTCCCAGCTTGAACAAGAGCGAAGGAGCTCAGCCAGTTGCTTTGCAGCCGCTGCAAGTTTATCAGCCTTTGCTCTGAGGCTGTTCTCTTCTTCCCCCATCATTTGCTTGGAGAGGCGGCCGTAAGCAGGACCCTCCACCTCAGGTAAATTCCGAGCAGCCTCTCTTATTGCCTTAATTCGTTCTTCTATATCACTGACGTCTATACCCAATTTCTTAGCAAAATCAAGTAACTTCTCAAAAGGCATATTTTCTACTCCTTCTAAACTGGACGTTACTCTATTTTTGAGCTCCTCAAGCAGGGCGTCCACTGACACGCCGCCCCCTCCGACTTGCTTCCGCAAGATAAAAACACGCATTGTTGTGATACACCTCCAGGTATAATTTTAGGGTTTCAATCGACGGAATGTGCGCCAACAACGCCTCCCAATTATCTTAAAATTTCAATCGACGGAATGTGCGCCAACAACGCCTCCCAATTATCTTAAAATTCTTTCTTGGTGAGCAGTATTGATGAGGAAAACGTTACTGCAGAAGTGTCTCGAGACGGATAGAAATTCCTTTATTAAATTATGTAGGATAGGGATTGAACATCCCCACCTCGCCGCTCGCGTCTTGAGCTTGATAGAGAAAATGGCAACTCTGCCCGCCGATGCGGCGGATGTCAACGTTTTTATGGTAAAGATGCTGGCGGGTGACCGTCGTCGTGTTTCCTCCCGTTGAAAAACCCTTAGCGTCTGTAGAACACGTTCGCTATTTTCTGCGCTATGTAGAGTTAGATCGGGCGCTTACGGACGAGGAACTTAGGTGGGTTTTGCTGAGGATGACCGCCCACTGGGAGACGATGATCCGCGTCCCGATGGGGCGGCGGACAAATGTTCGCGGCCGTGTCGACGGCGTCGATGGCTGGGAATTGAAGCTTCCTTACCGACCTATCAAGAACTTGGATATCGTCGTCGTTTATGTCGGGACGGGCTGGCTTTCTTGGCGGTTTGAGGGCGACCAAATCGTCTTCGTTGACCAAGACCCGACACTGGAAGGGATGTCCCCGACAAGGCAATTGTTCGTCAATCGGCTGACGGGGCGAATGGTCGTCCCTATCGGCTGGCTTTTGATTTCACCCGACGCAACGATGTCTCCAGCGCTGGTTGCCGCCACGCCCGTCCATCACCTTACCCTAACAAAGCGGTTCTTCAGCGGACCACTCAATGTGGCATTCGTTGGCACATTCGGTTATGATTTAGAAGACCCAGAGCCGATTATGCGCCCTCCTGTAGATGTCCAGGAGGCTGTCGCCCTGCTTGCCGCCATTGACGTCGCTACGCTCGCTTCCACCATTGCAGGCGGGCTGAGCAGCTGGCACTTGGGTCAGCGCACCGAAAACTACGCGGGCGGGGCAAAATATGCTTGGGCAATTGAGCAGTGGCGTAAGCGGGTAGAGGAAATCGCTAACCGATACTACTCGTGGGTGCAAAAAGTTGACGTATAAAATGCAAGGTAAAGACGGGAGGCCGATAAAAATGGGAAGACTACCTTATCACATTGAGCAACAAATTGACGGTTATTTCGACTGGCTCCAAAATGTGGTGAGCTCGCTGGAGGCGCTTAAGCAAAAAATCGACGTTATTTACAGCGAGGCAGCCGCCGATGCTGAGCAAGAAGGGAAGAGAAGACTTGTCGAGGACATCCTCCTAACACAGAAAGTTATTGACCGTATATACTTTGGCGGTGTCCAAATTCCCTTCCAGAAACTCTCGGATGCGTGGCAGGCCCTTACAGGGAAGGTACGGCAGAATAGAGACTGGTGGATGCTGGTAAGTGAAGATGAAAATTTCCGCCAAGAGTTCCTGCAGTTAACATCTACTATTCAGGAGAACTTGGGAAAGATAAGACAGGCAGCCGAGTCGTTGTTTTCGTATTATCCCTATAAGGACGACAATCAAATACAAATGGTCAAGAAGGGAATTCTACACCATATAGACGCAGCACAAAGGTTCATCTCTGATGTCCGTGAATATGCTGAAAAGGAACAACAGCCTGAGAGGCCCAGTCCCGTGAGGAACGCAATCGAGGCTATTAGAACGTCCATAAGACGACTGACCCGATGGGGAGAAAAGGCAGCGGAAGAAGGGAATGAATGAGATCGATGACGCCAACGCTCCGGGGTAGCTCAACAGGCAGAGCGGCGGGCTGTTAACCCGCGGGTTGCAGGTTCGAGTCCTGCCCCCGGAGCCAACCACTACCACTTAAAGTCGAGGTTAGATTTTATTCGTATAAATTCTATCTAGAGCCCCAGCCCAGTCCCCCAATTAACGGAGAGGGGTTCACTAGACCAAGGACCCTGCGGAAAAGTCTGCACAGAATCGAAGTGCTCAGGAACGAAATAATTTGGTGGCAAATAATGGAAGAGAGACATATCCTTTGGTGGTTTTATCCCGAATTGGTCGATAAAGCGCTGCCACAAAATCTCCCACTCCCAGAACTCGCGGTATTGGTAGAAGAAGCGATGGAGGCGTTGCCCGAATTCTCGGGCGAGATCGAGGTTGGAGAGAACTTGGTGGGCCAACGCGAGCCATTCGAAAGGTTTCTCTGCGAGGAGAATGCTTTCGTAGAACCTCCCGCCGCCAATATTCCCGTAAATATCAAAAAGTTGTGCGCCAGTTCGGAGCATAACTGCTGGTTTCTGAGAAACTGCAGCGGTGATAAAGGCGCGGCTGATACTATCGTGAGAAGCTGCCCACAGAAACCCCCGACTTTCAAAATGCATTTCCCAACACCATTGGTTGGGGCCAGGATCGCCGCAACTTTGCGTTCGGACCTTGATGAAAATGCCGGCAGCGTCAATAAGCCACTTCCCTCGTCCATAATGAGCGACCCATGCCATCAGGAAATCCCCGTAAACTGGCTTCATCCGCCGCTGGTAAAGTCGGTAAGTGTAAGGCAAGCACATCCAAAGCGGGAAGACATTCCTGGGGGATAATGCTCGCCCTACGAGGTCGATAAGGCGTTTATCGGTTGGGCATAGAACGATAACTTCATCCCAAATTTCCGACAGGGAACTTGAGAGATCTTCTATTTTCGCCCAGCGTTCACTTTCGTTGCCCTTGTTATCAGCGAAAAAGATAACGACTTTATTGCTTAAGCGAGGGTCTCTGATGGTAGGTAGGGAAAAGTCCATTTGGGCGAGCAAAATATCCGCCCCGCTTGTTAAAAAATCAGAAATTAGTTCTCCTATCCTCTTCTTGTTCTTGCCTGGCAAGTGATAGTAATGAGGGTGCAATCCGCTGAACCATCTCATTCCTCGTCACATGGGCACGGACAAGGACACGGGCAAGGCGGGTCGTCTGGTGGTGTCTCTCCTTCTGACGGCGGTTCTGTTGTTTCGTCTGGTGATGTCTCTCCTTCTGACGGCGGTTCTGTTGTTTCGTCTGGTGGTGTCTCTCCTTCTGGCGGCGGTTCTGTTGTTTCGTCTGGTGGTGGTTCTTGACCCAATAGCATTCCTTCTGGTTCTGGAACATCCGACCCTGCTTCCTCTTTGGTTTCGGGCAACTGGTTCTCTTTCGGCTCCATCTGCTCCATGGTTACACCTCCCATTTCTATTTTAGCATTTTCCAATTTACTGAAGGAGGTTCCGCTGACCAAGGCCCTTGCGGGAAATACTCCTCATTGTCTAAGTAATCCGCCCCGAAAAATGTTGGCGGAAAGTGGTAAACTGGGGTCATATCTTTCGGAAGCCTTAGTCCTGTGTGGTCTTTGAACCGCTCCCACAGGATTTCCCACTTCCAAAGCTCCTCGTGTTTTTCGAAAAAGCGGTGAAGTTTTAAGCCCCACTCCATTGCATAATTGAGGTTATCCAGCACTCGCCGAGCGCTCAGTAGCCAATCCCAAGTATTGTCGCTGAGCAGCACAGCGTTGAAGAAGTCGGGGTCGAAGTCACCGTAAGTGTTAAAGAGCTGGGCATCGGTGCGGAGCATTATCGCGGGCTTGCGGGAGATAGCAGCGGAAGTGAATGCTCGAGATATGCTATCGAGGCGAGACGCCCACATTAAACCTCGGGTCTCAAAATGCATTTTCGCCGCCCAAATTGTCGGGCTACCTGCTGGCGTAGTATAGTCATAGATTTGAAGGTTAACAAAGACACGTGCGGCTTCAAGTTCTCGTCTTCCTTTTGCGGGAGAGTATGCCCACGCCATTAGGTAGTCGCCGTAGGAAGGCTCAACTTTCTTTTGGTAAAGGCGATAGGAGTATGGGAGGGTGAACCAACAGGGGAAGAAGTTTCGTGACGGAAAAATGCCTTTCACAACTTCTTGTGTTCGATTATCGGTTGGGCCGGTAATGAAAACTTCTCCCCACTTTGACTTCAGATCGCTGAGAAGCGAAGGCAGCGATTTCCAAATGTCGGGAGAATTAGTAGGGTTTTCAATAAAGAGCACAAGGGTTTTGTCCTTCATTTGGTAGTTAATGCCAATCCCCACAAAGTCAATGTGGGTGTAGAGAATATCAGCGCCGCTCTCTGAGAAATCGCTGAGCAATTCTTCTATCTTTCCGAAATATTTCGGGTGCAATCCAATAAACCATCGCATTCTTATTCATTACCTCCTATATCAAAATTTTAGGTCGGGGACGACTGTTTTTGAATCGAAAATCGTCCGACAACAGGCAGCCTTAATCCTTTCACTAGCAGCTTTTACATACTTTTCCTCCTTTTCGACCATTACAAAGCGGCGGTTATATCGTAAAGCGACAACCCCCGTCGTTCCCGTCCCGCACATTGGGTCCAAAATTAAATCTCCTTCTTTCGTTGACATAAGAATGACCCGCTCAAGTAATGCCTCTGGCTTCTGAGTAGGATGAATAGGCCTCCCCCTTTCATCTTTTAACCGCTCCTCTCTGCAAATTGGCAACTCCCAGATGTTTACTGGGAACTTGTATCGAGGCTGCGAGATCATCTTTGCATATCGGTGGTCGTAAGTATAGTCCCTTACCGATTTATCCTTAACAGCCCAAATGAGAAATTCGGTAGCGTTGGCTGGTCGGCGGTTGAGAAAATTCGGCACTGGTCTTGTCTTTTCCCAGACTATTAATGAAAGAAACCAAAACCCTAAATCTTGCATGATCTTACCGACTCGGCAGATGTTTGAAAATGCTCCCATCACCCAAATAGTGGCATTGGGACGCATTAGGCGCCTGCACTCCACCAATACCTTCGCTATGAAGTCATCGTACTGCTCATAACTTTCAAATTCGTCCCAATTCTCCTCCCATCCCCAATAAATACTTTTTCCACTCCATTGACCAATCCGCCGCCTGCCCACCTGAAAAAAGTATGGAGGGTCTACAAAGATAGCATCCATTGTTTCTGCAGGGAGTTTTGGCAGGATTTCGAGGGTGTCACCCCAAATAATAGAATTCTCTATTTCTTCAAGACTATAGAATTTTTTCTTTTCACTATTTTCAATAACTCGCACGCTCACTTAACTTACATTGACCTCCACCCAAATACCTTCTCCCTCACTGCAGGTGCAATTAGAAACAGTTACTTTTACGATTAACTCCTGCAGCTTCCTAATTAGCTCTAAAGCACCCTCGGAGAGCTCTTCGGAGCTAAACCGTAGGTATGTCTCATAGTCATCTAATAAAGCTCTTCGGAATTCTTCAACGGCTTCATCAACCGAAGCGCCGCAAGTAAAGATCCCTAATTCCTCGTTGGCAGCGATTACGCAGTCGTCCTCATAATCAATATAGACTGGAATGGGGCGCTTCAGCTTATAGAGCGGGCTCCTCAAGTCGTCTATATAGATGATTGTACCTTGTGGCACAGCTGCTCACTCCCTTCCTATAACTTTACCTGCCGCAAAACGAGACGCCAACTCCACAATTTTCCCCGCCGTTTCCTTCCCCACAGTGGCAAGCCTGAAACACGTTAGCGCAAGCCAGTAAATTGGTTGCCGATAAAGAGGCTTCGTGTGACTTGCGACCCTAATAGAAGCTTCTTGCGTCCGCTCCAGCCATCCCCATTCGGAGGCGGTAAAGATTTTCGTGGCAAGACCCGCCGCTTCTAAGACAATATCAGGATAAACTCCTACACGGTCCGCCTCACTATAAATCCGAAACATCGGAGCGAACTCCCTTTTAACTCCCCCAACAAACCCGTTTATCCTTTCGAAGACGCTTCCCACACCGCTCATTACAACGCCCCAGTCTGGTTGAAGTGAGATTATCTCATTGTGGATTTTCTCTAAATTTTCCGCTATGTCCCTGATAGCCCCGATGAATTGCTCTTGACGACCGGAGTGTCTCGCTGCATCAGCGGCGGCTAGCAGCCCGTTTGCGATGGACCGGCTCAAAGCAAGGCTAAAAATAGATTGGGAACCATAAAACACTTCCATAGGAACGCATTGGAGCATAAACTCTGAAGCTTCCTCGAGGAAGGTAGGGTCACCGAGGGCGATAATAAACCTATCGAAGTGAACAGTGAAGGAGTTGTCGTCATTTATGTCTAATATTCCGTGACGGAAGAGAACTTTGGCAAATTCCTCGTTTTCTGATGCCCCTCGAAGAATAGCCGACATATGTTGGCTAAGCACCCCCAACATTTGATTAAAAAACTTGGGTAGGTGAAGGACGGTTGCCCCAAGGAGGGTAACGACACGCTCAAAGTCCGTCTCCTTAAATATCTCCTTTGGTAAAGCCAGCCAAGTCTGCCCCGATTTAATAGACTCTTGAACTTGTGACCCCACACGATAGAACTCCTCCGGACTTATCCCCGTAATATCCAAGATGTACCGCCCTATCAAGTCAGAAACAATATTTGGGTTAAGAATGCGAGAGCCAAAAGGCAAAGGTACGAATCTATTTAGAAACGGTTCAAACTCTTTGACGAGTGCTTCTAGGTCGCTATCTGCCAGCTTCGTCGCTTTTCCAGCCACATAGCCGACTACTCTCTCAAATGCGGGGGTCTCACTTAACCTCTTTAATATCCTCTCCCAGCGCTTTCTTTCCTCTTCATTAAAGAAGGCATTCAGTTCTTCAGGTATCCTCATCATCGTCATCGTTGTCATCACCTCCGATAAGGCTTTTTAGCAGCTCCTTCTCTTCCTCTGCTTCCTGTGCTGCCGCAATGCTCTTCTGCATATCCTTAATTAACCGAGCGTGGAGTTTCATCCGTTCCAGCAGAAGACTATGCCATCGGTAAACGGCATCGGCAAGGGCAGGTGGGGGGTCTTCCCCACTCTCCTTCCACCGCTGATAAAAATAACGAATAATGTCATAAAGGATGAATTCCCCTTCGGCCGCCGCCTCGTTCAGCAGAGAGAACTGCTTCAGCAATGTCTTTGGGTCGCTTAGCGGTGCGTGGAAGGAATCCTCTACATCCTTGATTATCTTTTCAACCTCAGCTGGGGTAAGGCTATATTGAGCAGCAACTTCTGCTACTCGACCTCCGCTTGCGACGAAAGCCTTCCAGATACTCAATTTGCTGGCATCCAGCAAGCGACGCCTACTAGACCGTTTCGCCATAGGCGAAGAACACCCGCAAGATATTTTAACACCGCTATGGCTAAAATTGTTTTGGGGGAGCAAACCATGATCTTTTATCTTCTTCCGAGGGATGTTAGGGTTGGTTTAGCAGTCTATCCGGCTGGGGTTCCGCCAACCGCAAAGGTTGGGGATATGAATCTCACCAGTGCTTCCGTCCTACTGGACTACCTCCCACCATCGACGGTAGGAATAGAAATTCCCTCAGCCGTCAATGCCGTACAGGCACTCGGTTATCAAAGCTTCGCCTCCCTCGGTGATGCTCTCATAAATCCTCATCAGTGGCGGCTACAATTTCCCCTAATCCTCCATCCATCGGTAAAGCAATTTCTTGCCACCATTCTCTCCCACTCAGGTTTACCACGACCACTCGCCACTTGGGTAATAGCCGCCTCACCTGACCGCCAAGAATACACACACTTTGTTGCCCCCATTACCGTCGTCTCAGAAACTACACTAACCGTGTCTGGAACAGAACCTGGATCCCTATCCCTTACTTTATCTTCACCATTTACCCACACGGAACAAACGCCGTCCGCCCAATTGCCCGTAATGTACCACCCAGCAATAAATGTCAGAGGGTTAACCATTCGGGACTTGGCTGTGGAGGGGACAGAAGTTCTTAGTATTAGTATCACGGCACGCCGCCAAGTAGCTTGGCATTGGACATCCTTGGACCCCAGCCAACCCTTAATAGCCCGTCGTGCCCCGACCATGTTCACTGTAACCCCCGTAACTTTAGAAGGGAATGTAACGCTTGGTTATCCTTTCGGTTTTTCTCACTTACAAAGCAGCCCTATTCATCCAATGACTGACCTTCTCATCCTCATTAGAGATATGGCAGCTATCAACTTAATTGGTTTAAAGGTTACCTCGTGGCGGCAGGATTTCAGCACTGATCGGGTCTCCATTACAGTAAACTTTTCCGCGCTCGGTTGGTTTATTACCTAACTAAAATCTCTCCTGGTGGGCGTTCATGTTCACACTGACAGACAGCTTGTTTTATCAGCACTCCCGAAAGAATATAACTGTTAAAACCAAACATATCCTTCCACAAATAGGGGAAGTGGAAGGGGAAATAGATCCGTATTTTGAATTCCAGGGATCTCCTAACCCGGTCGGCAATCCAAATTTACCTAACCCCCCTCTCTCACTTGGGTCATCCGGAGGCGGTGGAGGAGATGACGACTATGAAAAACAGCGCAAAGAGTATGAGGCCGCGCAGGCTAAGCTAAAAGAGATACGAGAAGAAGAACAAGCAGTTATTTCAAAGACAGCGGAAAGTCTTAAACGGCTGGCACTTATCGCGGCGAGTTTCGGCGAGGCGCTCGCAAATGCCAGCAAAGCAATAAGCGACGTCGTCTTTACTCTCTCCCCCACGTTAGGGAGAATCGGTGAAGCCTTCACATCGGTTGCTCGGAGTGTCTCTACGTTGGAAGGCTCCCTCGAGCAATTTGCTGGAAAATTGCGTGATGCCACTGGAAGCGCGCAATCCCTACTCAAGAAATATGAGTCCTTCCTCCAACAGTTTCCTGCTGGACCACCATCGCCGCCCCAACTCCTCCCACAAACACCATCACCAGCAGCGGCGCAGGCAGCACAAGCAGGCGTAACACCTTCTTCTTTCCAACAGATGCCTTTGATAGGTTCTCTTCTAGGGCTCCTCAGCGCGAGGCTCGGCGGAGCGACTCCTCCACCAGGGAGCCCGCTAGCCGCAGACATACAAAATATCCAACAATTTGGCATTGAGCTTCAGCAAAGCCTCGCGCAGTTCAGACAGGGCTTCGGGCAGATGGTGCAAAATCTCGGAACAGGATTTCGAGATCTCCGAACAGGATTTCGAGATCTGATGAACGATATCGCTTGGAGGGTATCAGGTATTCCTATTATTGGCGACATAACCGACTTCGTCGGAGGAATGATAGGGAGGGGATGGGGTGGCCTCAGAAGAGCCGCCTCGTGGACGGTCCAAAGGGGAGGGGCGGCAGCTGGCTGGGTAGGAGAAAGGTTGCAGGATTTCTTTGGATGGGTAGGCCAAACGAGAGGCTGGCAATTCATTAGGGGAGTAGGAGCGGGAGCTTGGCAAATCGGCGGCAGAGTCATTGGCGGCATAGGAAGAGGTATAGGAAATATGCTGAGAGGAGTAGGAAACGCTTTGGGTGGCTTAGCTCGGGGAGCGGGAAGAGCCATCGCTGCCGTAGGAAGAATAGGACAAGTAGCAATGTCCATAGCAAGGATTGGCGCAGTGGCTGCTCTGACAAATCCCGTCTTGCTGGTGTTACAGCAGCTTCTTCAAGTCTTCCTTCAATCCCTTCAGTTCCTTCTTCGAGCTCTCGGCCCTTTGGCGACCGTTCTTAGCACGATTTTCCAAATCATTGAACGAGGAACAGAAATGTTATCGGTCTGGGAACGGTGGCGGATTGGATTATCCCGCACAACAGAAGCTCTCGCTGCAGGCTCAGACGCGTGGAATAGGTTCCTTGACTCGTTAGGAAAATTCGGTGTCACAATAGAAGCCCTCTCCCGGACGCTAGATACCGCTATAGGAAATATCGGGATAATGGCAGTACAAGGCCGCGTCTCCCTTGAAGAGTGGACTCGGCTAATGGGCGAAATGGGGCGGCTCGGAATACGGTCATCACAATTCGGGCAGGTCCTTCAAGCAGCCTTAGCAGGCAAAATATACGAAGCTGGAGGACTAGGCATCACACCCGAAATGGCAGAAAACATTGCCCTCTTCCAATATGGCATAGAAGGTCTCGGCGAAACAGCCGCCCGAACGGCGACCTTCATGAATGTCCTGCAAAACCAAATTAACAACCTTTCTTCAGCAGCGGACGAAGCGAGCCGAGCCGTCCAAGCCTACAACAAGGTTACCGGCGAACTGCAGGACCACTTTGCCCAAGCTGGTAGGGTCATAATGGAACACCTCGCTGCGCCCCTTGAAAACTTGGCAAATATACTTGGCGGAGAAGATATTGGAGAAATGGTTAAAAACATTGCTGACGCCATCGGCTCATTTGCCGAAGGCTTCCTGTCCAGCTTTGCTCCTTACATACAGCAAGTTGCAGAAATCATTAACGACCGAGCACCAATGCTGTCGGCATTTGCCCAAAACATCGGAAGCATCTTAGGCGATACACTCGGAAGAATCGTCAAAGCCCTCGTAGACATCTTCACTAATCCTTCCTTCCTGGCTGGCATACAGGGTATTGCTGAAGGCTTTCGTGGGCTAATTTCTCTCGCAGCCGGCTTGGCAAGAATCCTTTCCCCTATCATTGCCATCGTTGGTGCCGTCGCCGCTGCCATCGGCTGGCTCGCCCGAGGCCTTGGTTGGCTCCTAAACACTATAAGAGAAGGAATCAATCGATTTGGCAGATGGGTGGGGCGGCTCATCGGAATTGTCCCTAGAGAAGAAGAGCCGCAAAGGCAGGCGGAAGATCAACTTACCCCCATCCAACGCATGGATAGAGCGTGGAAAGAGTTGCGCCATACACTCGTGCTGGCAACAGCTGGCGTAGAGTTTGCTAAGCGAGCCCTAGAAGGATTAGCAAAGGAAGCGGAAGAACGCAGTAAAAGCTTGGATCGTATGAGACGAACGTTAGAATCCCTTTCCGTGCTCTTCACAGCTGCGGGGACACCCGCCATGTGGGTTCCCTTCTCCCCCTACTTTACATCGACAACTTTGGCTGCTCCAGGTAGGGTGCGTGAGCTGGAAGGAGCCTACGTGCAAGCGGCAGCCACAGCCGGACGACCAGAAGCCCCAGCAGGTGGGACCATGCCTGCTACCGTCAGAATTGGTGCGGTAACCCCTATCCCTGCAGAGTTTACGGAATACGCCGCCCAGCGCATCGCTATCGCCGCGCACGAAGTTAGCATGTACGTGCTGCGAATACAATTGACAACGGCACTGCTGAATCAGGAAATGCAAAAGACTGGCTATACAATCAAAGAAAGTCTCCTGGACCTCTGGCAGAAATTGGGAGAGAAAATAGCAGCATTTGTTGAGCAGATACGAAAGGTCCGCCAAGAAATGCAAGCAATGGCTGACGCCACCAAGGCTGCTTATGAAGCCACCGTAAATTTCCTGGCACGTGTGTGGGGTGGTCTGACGGGCGCCGCTGCCCAGCAGCTCGTTGCCACTCCAGAGGGAATACTCGGCCGCGCAAGAGAGATGGCGCGATTGCGAGTGGAGCAAATGCGCCAAGATGTTATCGTCGCCGCCAATACTGTTGCCCTAGCTAACGAGATATTTAGACAGCGAATAAGAGCGTTCCAAGCGGCAGGCCTACCTACCCCCGTCAGAGCGGAAGAGGTAGACATCAGTAGAATGCATCCAGAACAAGTTCTCCAACTTGCTCAGCAGCTTCGGATGACTCACGTCGAGATGAAGCAAGTAAATGAAGCTCTATCCCAGTATCATGAGCTCGTCAGGAAAGTAGCCGACGCGCAACGCGAGGTATTGGAAGGAGCGGCACGAGAAGCCGCCGCTTGGAGAGAATATGCCAGAGCGATCATGGACTTTGCCGCATACTTCGGCGATGTAGAAGAAGTGAGCCGGCGAGGGGCGGAGGCGCTGGCTGCGCTACGCGTCGAAGCGGAGGCTTCCCTGCGAGCAGCAGCAGCCGCCTATGCCGCTGGACGCTTTGACGAAATGAGAAACCGCCTCCGAGCCTACGCCGATGCAATACGACAAATCTTCCAGACACAAATAGATATAGTCAAAAAGGAAATGGAAGCGCTGGCGAGGCCCCTTGATCTCCTATTGGAGCGGCTGAGCTCAATGGGAAATATGTTAGAACAAGTTGGGGCGCAAGCGCTTATCCTCCCCCAAGTTTTCAATGAAGCCATACCAGCCGCAACGAATTACCTGCGATATCTTGAAATGTTGGCAGCCCAATACCGCAACCATCCCATCCTCCTGAACGCAATCGCAAAGGAAATGGAAAGAGTGTGGGGTCAAGTTATGGGTATGCTGGGTAGAGCTACCGCCATCATGCCTATGATTACCCTCGCCGAGTTGTCTCGGGTCTCCCAAATGGTAGGCTTAGAACAACGAGCGGTCGGTAGATGGGTTCGAGAAAGAGGACGTATCCCCTTCGCCCCAGAATTTACAATGGGTGCTGCCCCCATGCGCCCTGAATATGTCCTCGGCTATGCCTACGCCGGCACGGGCGGCTTCGCGGGTAGCGCACGTATTGGACGGCTTGTTATGGAAGGGTTTAGGGGCGCAATGACCATAGGAGAAGCAGGGGGTTACGAGGACATACAAAGGCAGCTGGAGTTACAAGAACTGCTAAACCTGCGCCTCGCGATCGGGGGTGGGGAAAGAATGGCGATTGGCGGACCATTGGCACGACAAATATGGACACAATCAGAGCTGATGGCCCGCGAAGCGATACTCCAAGCCCAAAGAGGTGCAGAAAGGGGATTCAGGCGACGGGATCTCCTTCTACCTGGCATACAAGGAATGGAAGGGCTACCCAGACCCACAATAGAGCCAGTCCCTGAGCAGGTCTTAGAAAGGCGGGTGCGCCTCCACGTTGAACTCGCCAATAATACTGTTAACCTCAACGTCGTTTTGAGAACACCTGGGGGCGGACAATACGTCATTCCGAGACCGATCACTATTACGCCTGACCCGCAGGATATCGCCCGACGCAACCCGCCAACCACTGGCACCCAATAACCTAATGTGCTAAAATTAGGAAGTGGTGGGTAAGCCATGCAAGAAAAATATAAGACCAAAGATGACGTACTGGCTGCCCTTTTTATGGCACTTGGGATACGTCTCCTAAACACCCAAATAGATAAATCGCGGAGAAAAGTTTATTTTGTGTTTGATATAGACGACAGTCGCGGTAAGGCACTGGAAGTTCTTATCAGAAACAACAGCCCAAAAATTAAAGTCGGGGCAGGATCCATTTACCACTCAATGGAGTTGGTGAAAAGCTGGCTTTATCTAACCAGAATTCGCTTGGATGATACATCGCTGAATGATATTGAATCGCAAATAGCGGCAGAATTCCCGTCGCTAGTAGATGATTCCTCACCAACAACCATCTCGGATATCGCCGACGAAATAGAAAAGCTAGCGGCAGAATATAATCAGCAAAAGGAACTTTGATAATAAGGTATTCAGACGCCAATAGTCGGTAGGAGGTAAAACAGCGATGGAAAGGGAGCAAGGAAATGTTCGCGTGGAAGATGCCCTTGAAAGAACCCTTCGCCAGTTGGAGGCGGAAATTCAATCGCTGGAATTCGTTTCCGTCTCTCGCTCAGGCACAAGACGCCTTGAGCTACCGGCCAATCTTGGCTGGGTGGAATACCGCCCCTTAACGGGGTTTGAAATCGAGGTGTTTGAGGAAAAGAGGCTGCGGTCAAAGTGGCGCCAGCCATTCCAAGCGGGTGTACCAGGCGAAGTGGAGGTCATTGCAGACTGGGCGTCAGCGTTCCGTTACTTATTTAGCGTTGCCATCGTCGACTTCGAGATCCGCGTCTCGGATGAAGAAGTTGTAAGGCGGTCTGACTTCAAAAGACAAGAAGAGGTCGTGGAATTCTTCGCAGACCTCCACTACCGCCTGCAGCGATATATTGCCTTTACTATTCTAAAGGTTAGCGGTTGGCGCCCACCTGAGCTCGGCGGCTAAAGATAGACAACGCCTATGCGCCTAATTGATATCGTCAAAAAGGCTGAAAAGCTCAAGGGAGAAGATATACAAACCCTCTTTTTGTGGGCTGTGGACGCCGAGTTTACCCCCTTCGTTTTTGAAACAAGGCTGGGCCGCGATAAACTCACTGTTTACTTTAAACCAGTCTCCTACCGACAGGTCGTACGCTTTTACACCATTCAGGAACTTACCAAGCGCGCACAAATCTACCCCCGCCTTTATCTCAGCATCCCTTACAGGAATATCTACTTTGATTTGATTGCCGATGGCATTTCCCAAATCCTCCTCAACGACCAACCGGTGGATACCACCTTCATCCGCACCCACCCCAAATTGGAAGGAGTAGTAGGCCGTCTGATCCTCATTATTAACGGCCTTGATGAGGCGGTTGGCACGGAATTTCAGAACCAGCTCAACCTCCTCGAGGAAATAGCCTACGCCTACTTCGCAGATATAGCGGTAGCGCCGTCTTGGGCAGCACCCCTCCTTCTCTCCTATCAAATCTTTAAGGAGGGTGGGATTTGGAGTAAACCTGTCCCCGTTGATGAACCATACCTGCTGTGGCGAGCTTGGCTTGCTATCGCTCGCGGAGAGAAGAAATACTACGACGCCAAGTTTTCGTCGTCTTCCTCGGGAAGTAGTAGCACATCAATTTCCCTTCCGCCAGGAACCCTTCACGGCGAAGAGGCAGCCATTAGCAAAGCCGCTTCAGAAGTGCCCGTTCAAATAGTTTCCGCCCTAAAGGATGCTATCGACGTAGACCAGCTTATGGAAGTTCTCAAAGAAATGGGAACAGAGTAATTACCGCTGTGCCCTCCGCTTGAAAAGAGTTAATTTCGACGCCGAAATTAACTCTTTGTCCGCCAGACAAAAAATAAAATGCGCCCAGCCAGGCAAGTGCCTGGCCAGGCGCAAGCAGACCCCCAATACCACTTGCCACAAATTACGGCTGCGGCCCCAACACGACGCCCTTCAACACGCCGATAAACTGCGGCGCTCGCGGTGCCAAGACCGTCGAGGTCATCGCCAAGATACGGTGGGCAGCCGTGAGCGGCGCCAAGAACACCACTTGCGGCGGGATCAGGTCAATCATGAACGCGCCCGCGTTGCGAGGCTCGTTACCCGCAACCGCCTCTGGCAACTCTACCTGATCATCCATGATAATGATATCAGTAACCGTAACGGGCTCGCCACCGACAGTGATTTCGTAGACAGGCGCGAAACGGGTCAGCACCAACTCCGTCGTAACATCCCGCCAGAACAGCGGGAAGCCACGAAGAATGGTGCCAGGATAGTCAATGCCCGCTTCAACGCCGACAGCGGTGCGGTACAACGCCACCCACATGCGGGTCAGCTCAAATTGGAGTCTTGGGTGCGCAATCAGCACACGAGGCAAAGCACCAAAGTTGGTATAGAGCGTGTTGATCAGGTCATATACATCGTTGAGCGTCAATCCTCTCACAGAATCGGCGCCGTCCTGGTTAATAAATCTAACGACACCATACTGGGTAGCCCACCGGATAAGCCCATCAAACTGGTTAGGGTTAACAGACTGATTACCGTTCAAAACGAGCCACTCTTGGCGCAAGCTCAGGGCGATCATGGCGTTGGCAATTTCCAACGAAATCAAGTTGGTGAAGTTCGCAGCGGCAGCAACGGCTTGGAACGACACGGACTTCAATTGGTGAACGAACTTGTAGGGGGCAACATGCTCACGATAAGTGGTGTCCATCTCGGTAAGCGTCGGCACTTCGCCCGTCTCGAAGACGTTGGACATTTCGTCGGGCCGGCCGAAGCCGACTTTCTCGACGACCTTCCAACGAGCATCGGGCGCTTGACCAGGAATGCGAGGCAACCGGTTCAACACAGGAGTATCCTGCGGGTGAACGCGGGTTACCTCAGGCAAAACAAAATAGAAGAAAGGTAGACCAGGAGTAGTAGACAAAATGGTCTTCAACAAGTCGTCAGGACTACCACCAGCCGCTAGCTCCTGGAACGCCTTCGCCAACACGTCAAAGTGGGTGCGGTAAGTAACCTCCGCATCCCGCAACTTCTCAACGTCGACCCGCTTCTGCCCCTCACCGCCCAATGCCTCATCCACCCGCTGCCGCGTTTCCTCAAAAATTCGTTCTTTTTCCTCAGCAGGCAAATTGCCCTCAATATGATTTAGCAATTTCGCCATCGTTCTCTTCCCAAAATGCGATTACCCTTTTAGCGCCTACCTTCGTTAATTTGCCCCATCATCTATTTTAGGATTTTACGATGAGCGTTTTGCTTCGTCCGTCAAATTAACAACTTTGCCGGTAGCCCCCTTATTGTTCTCTTCCAGATGTCTCTTGACGTGCGGCGCTAGCGCCTGTGAAAACAAAAAGCCGACAACTAACATCTGGCCCACAAACGGGGCATTGGCTGCTAATGCAGCATTAACGGTTTGTACCAGCAAGCGATAATCTTCTCCTCTAAACCCCTCTTTCGGTTCCGTAACTTTGATCTTCCTAAGGGCTTCCTCTGTTAAGTTTCTTCCGCGCTCCATCATTACTTTTCTCCCTCCTTCCTATTAGACTTAGAAGCGGCTCTTAGGTGCTTATATACCTCCGTATCCTTCGCGGCACCCTTCACCTGTTCAGCAACATTACCCATCTCTTTAGGAGCTCCCTCGTTCGCCGGCCCCTTCGCCGCAGCCACAGGCGAAGTCAAATCCTGCTCGACCTTACCGGCTCGTTGGAGCTCTGCCGCCTTCCGCAGAATGGACGAGGCAACCTCTTGGGCAATATCAAAGGGGGTCTGTGCTTTTACCTGGCGAGGCGCACTTTCCGCTCTCTTCGCTTCACGAGTAGCCAGGACGTCCTTTGCCATTTGAGACAAGTGCCGCGCAAATGCCGCTAGGAACTGAGGGGAGAACAAAGCAGCCGCAGCTCCTTCCTCTCCCCCCAACGCTCCAAGACTTGGGCTGCCTCCCTCCGCGCTTTTGAGTCTCTGGGGTGGTTGTACCTCTTCTTCAGCACCTTCAGGGGAGGCACTTTGGGGCAAAACTCCTGGAGCACCACCTTCAACCGGCGCTGCTTCGCCTCCTAATTCTTCCCCAGCGGGGGGTGAAGCTCCCTCCGCAGGTCCAGCTTCCTCTTCCTCAGCGGTAGGGAAAAGTTCCTCAGCAGCGCTGGGACCTTCCTCCGCAGCAGCGGGTAGCTTCTCGACGAGTTCGGAAAGCCGTTCCCCAAGCTCATCCAACTTGTCGCTGAGCTTCTCGTGCGCCTCCGCCAACTTGCCTGCAACGTCAGAAACTGTCTGGAAGAGCCCCTCAGCAACGGAGGCAACCCATTCCGCTAGCTTCGCCGCAAACTCCTCAAGGACACGACTTAGGTGGGACGTAACTGCCTCAATGAGGTTGGTAACGGCAATCTCCTGAGTAGCCGCCTGCACTTGCGGGACGCCCGTCAACCAAGCGGGAGGGCGAGGCACTGTAACGACGCCGGAAACTGAAGAGGCAGTAGGCGAGGGCGCCCCAATCCTAGACCCAAAGGGAACAGCAGGCGACGGGTCCCCCGCACCTACCATAAACTGCTTCCGCAATTCCTTACGCGCCTGATTGAGCACGTGCGACCGCCCCGCCGCCAACCACTCCTCCAACTCCTTCAACAAAATTTCGGCATCCCGCTCGCTAACGACATCACTTGCCGCCTCGCTTTTCTCCGCCACAGACTCCTCAAGAGCCTCGGCGAGATCCTCATCGTCAATATGCACTTTGATGCCTTTAATCTCCAACGTTTTCATTGCTCCTCTTCCTCGTTCTCTTCTTCAGCATTACCTTCGTCAGCGCTACCTTCGGCTTCGGTTTCGACGAGATCGTCTATCCAATTCCGCCACTCCTCACTTGCCTTCTCACGCAAAGCACCATAAATGGCTTCTAAGATTTGCTCCTCGTAATCGCGCCCCTCCGGAACGAAGGTCTCTATCGCCGGAATGCGAGCCTCCCATTCTACTTTGATCTCCCCATCGGAAGTGACCCAGTAGGGCACAAGATACTTGCCGTCATCAGTGACAACGCCCGCATAACCAGTGCCGATGACGACGACACCGCATTGGGCGCCTTCGTCACGGCAACCGCTTCGAATCGCTTCTGCCAAGTTGAGATGCGCCAGATCGTCTTTCTGTAGAATCATAGGCTTTGGTGTCACCGTAATAAATTGCGCCAAGATGTACTCGTCACCTTCGGGGCGAAGAACGAATTTCCGTAAGACCTGATCGTCCTTAACGACTTCTATAGTTACTTCGCCTTTGTCCGACTTCTGCAAACGCAACGACCCGCCAAGCTTCTGAAGCTTATCCGCCAAAAAGTCAATCGCTTTTTTGGTAACCGCCGCGATCGGGAAGCTGAGATCAGTTACTGGATAAGATACCTTCTTACCTGAGAACGTCGCAACAGGACAGACATAGGTGATAGGTGGTATATCAATCCCTTTCCTTCGCCCTTGCGGGGGTTTGGATGGCTGGCCAATAACCCACGGCACGAAAGGACCTTCCACGTTGGATGTAAGGACCTTTGCCAAGTAGTCTGGGTTTTGTCTGACGACAAATGCCTTCATAACCTCCATTGCCTGAACAGCTTCATCCGAAGCAGTTTCCTTCAGGAATTCCATATGCTCATTGCGCAGGGTCTCCTCCAGCTCAGCAGCCTTCTCCTCAGGAACAAGGGGTGCTTTAGCCAACAGCGTCCTATCTTCCACCGCAATGAGGTAATCCAGCGGATTTTCTGGGTCAAACTCCTTCAAACAACCCAATTCCTTTGATTTAGACAACAGTCGCCGATAGATGAAAAGCTGTGCATGAGGAGGGTAGAATTTCCGGTCTGCTAAGAACTCTTCGAGGGACGCTTGAACTTCCTCCGCCGTCGTCATCGGATAGAGATAGGATACAGGGTCAGCGTAGTCCTCCGCAACATACCCATCGTCAGGCGGAGTCAAATAACCTTTCGGCGAGAGGTAATATTTGTAAAGTTCCTCGCGCTGGAACAAATCCGCCAACGCATCTAAGCCGCTGTCCAATACCTGATAGAGAACATTGGCGTAGGGAATATCGAGGGTGGACTTGCGAATTTGCTTCCGGCCACGGTTGTGCTCTCTATACTCCCTCTCCAAGCGCTTCTCCATTTCCTCTCGCTTCTCTGGAGTATCCTCGTCCTCATACTTTTCATAGCCGACCATCCACCGCTTCAACGAAGAAGGCATAAGCCAATCCAGCGGATTGTCGGGGTCAAATCGGTGGGTATGCCCATACTTCTTCATTGCCCGAAGAATGCGCTCATAGATAATCTTCTGCGCCTTCGGGTCGTAGACATTGCGGTTTGCAGGCTTTAGGAAGTATCGGATGGCAGCCAAAACATGTTCCTTGTCCACAGGGTAATTGTAGCCGACGGGGTCAGCAAATTGGCTTTCGGGGATGTGGGCATACTCTGCAGGCTTCGTCAAATGAGCGTTGGGGGCTGGACCGTAGCCATACTTCTTCGCCCTCTTTAGGAGTTCGTTTTCTGCTTGTTTGTCACGGGCCTTTAGCAAGTTCAAAGAAACTTGCCCCGTGCTGACCCATTCATCCCAGCTCTCCATTTTCTCCAGAGCTAAGGAAATCTGCCGATGCAAGTCTTCGTTTATCGCGCCGTCCGTGACCTCCTTTGCGGTCTCAATATCTACATACCACACAATCGAGGCAAAGGGATCAAGAGGAACGTTATATTCCTTTGCCTTCTGGCAAAGCCGCTTCAGGACAACTCGCAAGCTGGAAAAATCAGGATAGAAGCTTTTCAAAAGCAAGGGTTTTTGCTCCCACAACTTCAGGTAAGTTTCTACATCTTCAGGAGACTGCACAGGAAAGATATAGTTGACAGGGTCGAGGAAATGTTCGTCGGGGATACCAGCGAAAATAGCAGGCTTTACAGCAAAACCCGAGGGCGAAACGGCAATGCCATACTGGCGGCTCCGCTCCGCCTGCCTCTCCAAATCCTCCGCCGTCGAGCGCATCTGCCGCCGTTCCACCTCAAGGCGATCTAATATCTCCATCATCTTCTTCAAGGTGCCCTTTGGAGTCACACCGGCGCTTCCTTCAGCGGGGCTCCTTTCTCCTTCTACGGGTCTCTTCATGGTAGGACCTCCCTCACTGGGCGATAAGGAAGAACCTTCGGGTTCCTTATCTGCCTGTGTACCGTCGTCTGTGTCCGTCTCGCCGTCAGGCGACTCGCTCTGTAGATCATCGCCCTTCTCCTTTTTAAGCTCCACAAACCACCCCGACTTCCGCATCTCCTCTTCCCAAGCGTAAAGCGCCTTTAGAATTGCCTGCACAAACCCCGTTCGGGGGTTAACCGCCATCCCCTGCCAAGTCACAGCAACATGATTAACAACTGCATCCGTGATAACCCGCACTACCCCCCACTTCGGGTCAGATTTATACATGTAATCTTTGATCTTTCCGCCTACGGAGACTTGATAGGGAGCATTCCCTTTCATCACAGCCTCAAATAGCTCGTGCGATTGAGGGTATTCGGGCTTTAACATAAACATCAAATAAAGACCGACCGACCCATCTTTCTCCACCTGAGTCCAGCCGTCTACAGATTTACCAAACCCGAAAGCGGTAAAGTGGCTTTCCGTCAAAAGAATTTTCCCTTCCTTCGCATCCGCAATAACTTTCTCAAAAACTTTAGGAGAAATGATATCCTTTTGCAAGTCTACGCGGTCATCACTCGCCTTTACAACGACGTAGCGAGTTCTTCCGTCTTCCCCAATAAAAGCTTTGAAAAGAGCCGCACTCGCCTCAAAAGGGACGTCTATCTCAGGCATACCGACCACCACTTACCATTTTAGGATTTTCTGCGGTAGAATTTAAGTAGGTTGGAAGACAAAGCGGGCAATCATATTGGTCACCAATAAAATAGGAAGGAGGGGAAACAAAATGTTGTCACTGGAAGAGGCTATCACTTGGTTCAATGCTGTCGCTGCCAAGGTGAAGGATGTTCCAAATTACAACAGACGGCGTCAACTCGCTGCCATCATCCTTAGCCTGTTTCAGCGAGCGTACCACGACCTCGTAACGAAGAAATACCGCTCCCGTTCCTATGTGCCTATCGTCCCATCGTGGGAAGACTATAAAGCCGCAGAAGAAGTCGCATTGATGCTCTTTACATTCTTTCGAGACGAGGAGGAAAGAGCCGCCCAAATAAGTAGGCTCTATAGGCAGATGCTTTATTTCTTTGATAACTTTCAAAAATGGAACCTAAGTGCGAAGGATGTGCTTAGCTTCGCTACCTTCCGAAAACTAGCCATGGATATCAGCCTATCCGATGAGGCGGCTCTGTCCCCTCATACGGAGAGTTAATTTCGGCGCCGAAATTAACTCTCAAAGGCAGCTGCGACAGTGGCAAACCAAGCTATAATATAGTGTCAGAGGGAGTAATAACTCCCGCACAAACACAAAAGAGCGACAAAAAGGAGGGACCCTAAGATGCGCTCGTGGTTAACAACGCTTCTGGACGTGTTGCACGTCCTGACGGCGGTGGTAGGGTTCATCGTTAGCGTGGTAGAGGCACTGAACGAGGGGGTTTCAGGCATTGGTGACCAGAAGAAGCAAGAAGCCCTTAAAATGTGGTCGCAAGTCCGAGACATCCTAAGGAATGTCGTAAAGGAAGTGCTGGGGGACAAGGCCGCTGGCTGGTTCAACTTTCTATCTCAAGATAAGGTGGTATCCATTTTCATTGACCTGCTGGTTGCTTACTTCAACCGGACGGGATTTTTTCCTAAAGGGAAGTAAACCTGACCCGCAGATGGTCACAGGTGTCATAGGGAGGCTGCTTCGGCGCGCTCTGAATGACTTTCTGTGGTTACAACTACGTCCAATTCTTGAACGGCTGGCGTGGCGCGCTTTTTCCCTAACGCCACTCTACCGATCGCCCTCTGGCGATTGGATGATCTACCTGCAAAAGTTGACGGATGGATGGATGGTTGGAGTGCTAAAGCGCTTCTAATTGCCCCTGCGTAAATCCTAGCTAGAAGAGGGCATTCTTGCGAAGGAATCGGGCGCGAAAGAACTCTACGAGAGTAGCCGCCGATACCTCGTGATCGGTCTTTAGCCCCTGCCAGCCCCTTCCCTTCAGGATTTTCTTTTTTTCGGACAACTTGGGTCGTCCGTAGCCATAGGCCCCTTTATTCGCTTGAGACGGTGGGACAGCACAAAGGTGGTCGCGATAAAAGTAACGGATCAATCCAATGAGCTGCCAAATGAAAGTTGCAGAGGGATGCTGGATAAAGGTCATCTCACAGATAATATAGGTTTTGTCTGTTACATTCTCCTTCAAGTAATCAATAACTTTCCTAAGCATCTCATCAAAATCAGCAGCTGTCAATGTAAAAGTTGTTTTTTGATTTGATGGGATATCCCACACAGCAACTCCTGTAAAGAGTTCGCCAGGGTCAAAGGCAATGACCTTCTCTGCATCTTGAGGACGACCGCTAAGAGGTTCAATCCGCACGTGCTCTGCGATGAGATAGGGCGTAGGCTTACGCCCCACCTTCGTCCACCCCCCAAACGGATGTTTCCATAAGAAGCAGGTCGAAAAGGGCATTCAGCTTCCCTTCGTCGTCCAACCCACTTAATTCGCTTGAAAGGCGCTCGGAAAGATGTATAACTTCTGGATCCACACCATCGGGGACGGGGTGCCCCGTCAATTGCAAAATAAGCAGCGAAGCCGCCTTCCTCAGCTTCCTTTTATCGGATGATAATAGAATATCTCCCAATGTTCTCTCATCATCTATCAACATCTTCAGCAATCTCACCTCCAGCTGGGACAAACTTCCATCGGGTCTCACCATCCTCATACTCCACGACTAATATTTTGCCGCACGGCTCTAACTGCCACTCCCTGATATACAACTGAATTGGGAGGCGGGTTGCTATCTCGGCGGAAACAAGAAGAGACCAGCGCCTTATAAAGTCATCCGCCGCCTCCCTAATGCTATTTCCCCGACCTAAGGCATTTTTGTTCATTACCACATATAGCGAGGGGGTCCGTTGTGAGGCGTAAACAACCGCTTCAGTATACCTCTTCTCTGCAGGCGGTTGCAGTTTCTTTGCCCACTGTTTTTGTTTGATAGGCAGCATCTTAGCAAAGTCCTTCTTCGCTGCTAGCACCGACATTCTGGATCGTATCGGATAAAGAAAGGTGCTAGAGCCCCGCTTGCGTTGATAAGAAAAAACCATCCCAACATTAACATTCTTCGGGTCAAGAACCACCCTACGAATATAATCGTCTGAAAGGGACGGTAGAGCGGACGCGCCATACCTAAAAATGGGGCGCATCGGCGGGGGCAATTCCTTCTCCGAGGTAGCGCTTAAAACCATAAAGAATTGCAAGATTTTTGACACCCAGAAAATACGATGAAGAACGGCTTGACGAACCTCCGCAGGCATTAAGCGCAGGGAGATAACTAGATCGCGGAATGTGCCAACCATTTCGTCCAATTCATCCTCGCTCAAATAAGAAAAGCTCCCCCGTAAGAGGTCCAATAAAAGGTCCCTCGTCTTCATGGCGAAGGTGCCACCCGCTCATAAAGGAACGGTAAGACCTGCGGATGGCAACGCAGTGTCCCCCCAATATACCCAAATGTCCATTGCGGAAATAGTTGGGTCCTAAAAACCGGTTCCAACTCCCGCACCTCCGTAAACCACCAATAAGGAGGAACATTGTGATTATCCAAAATAATCATCGAAAACCAAGCCAAAGTGTTGTTTATCCTTTCTACCACATCGACGGCAGGCGGAGCAGCAACAATGATAAAGATTCGATAGTCTATATACTGCATCATAACGCCGCCGATGGCAAAGTCCGCCCAGCGAGACCTTCCAACGACGCCAATATGCGGAAAATAAGTAGTATTTTCCCTTATTTGCCTAAGTGCCTCGCCTGGGACGGCGCGACGGCCGCGAGGTAGCCAGTAGAAGAAGCTTGGAAGAACAGTCCAATAGCTGTCGTCATTATGTAAGGTTATTACCTCCCCAGGCGGGGGTGGCTTGGGCGTCGGCGAAAAAACCACCCCACGCACAACATCCGTAAGCTTACGAAGGATTTCTTCCACCGTGCGCGGAGCCTCAGCCATGTTGAATTACTAAGAGTGGCGCCTGCCTAACCGCTCGAGGCTGCCACTCCTACTTCTACACCTCCTCTTCATTAGGATTAGCATTACCCTCCTCAACCAAATTGACCTGTTTGCTCAACTCTACTGATGCGAAGGTCACGACCTCTTCATTAGGATACATCTCCTTTGCTCGGGCGGCGACTTTACCGCTATCTTGTGCATCATCGCTTGTCAACCCCATTACCGCTAATACAGACGCCTTTACGTTCATATTCAAGACAGAAAGCGGGCTGCCAGCCAACCAAACGACCGTTCCATTGTTTTCCCCACAGCGCGGGCAAAGCAGGGTCGCCCGAATAGTCGTAGCAAACTCGCCACGAAAGGCTTTCTGAATGAAAAACCACGGCGTTCCACGCTCTTCACCAACAGTCCACTCGACGAAGACAACGCCGCAAGACGAGCACTTATAGATCGGCAGCACGCCTAACACCTCCAAGACAATTTTAGGATACGTTGGGGTAAAATATCTTTGCACGGCAGCCCGACCGGGCTGGTTGACGGCAGCCCTATGCCAATCGAGCCCATACCAACCGCCGACTGGGGTAAAGAACGAAGGAGGTGAACGGGCGCAATCTTCTAGTTCCATGCGCCCAAGCGCTATGACGCGTGAAGACCTTATTCAACGCCTTGAAGATGGTCTACAAAGGCTGCTAGATAACGCGGCGCCGTCCTACGACTACGAAGATGTGGGGGAGCAGCAAATTCGCCTGTCTCTTTCGAGGCTGCGCAGCTGTCCCCGCCAGCTTATTTTCTCCTTCCTTACATCCGGATATGAAGCCGAAGATTTGGAGGAAAAAGAATATGGGGGAGCTGACCGAGGGTGGGGGGTCATGGCTGCTGGCGTTTGGTGGGAAGAATTTCTCGCCCAATATGTCTTCCCCGATTTTAAGCGGCAATGCAAGGTAAGTCTTTTAGGAATTATCGGCCATTGCGATTTCCTTAAACATGACGAAACAGAACAACGGGTTACTGTCTTAGAGATTAAGACGAGATACGAAACGCCAGATACCCCCCTCCAACACCACTATATTCAACTTAATGCCTATTTGCTAGGCATAAAAGAGAACGGGTATTGGCTTTCCGATGGTACCCACATAACAAAGAATATCCAAACCGTAGAGGGCTCGCTGATTTATCTCAATAGAGATAACCCAGCGGACTTTGCTATCTTCCATTTTCCTCAGCCGGACGAAACTGTAAGGCAAATCGTAGAGGAAGCAAAAAGACACATAGAAGATTTTCTACAGAACGGGGTAATCCCTCCAATTCCGAAGGGCTATCAGCCGTTCCGCTTTCCTTGTTTCATTGAGACACGATATGATGTGAAGTTATGCCCATTCCACATCAACTGTTGGGGCAAGGCGGAAGAAGCGACCGATGACATTAGCCCCCTCCTCGTGGAGGGGTTCCGCCGATGGCTCAGTTACAAGGAAAGCGAGGAGAATTATAAGCGCTTCGTCGATAGCCTAATCCGACCCCTCTTTTCAAATCTGGAAAAATCCCTTTCTTACCCTGTTACTTACCTCAATGAATCAGGCGTATTCAGAGTTATCCGTCGCAAAGGACAAAGGCGCCTGGATCCAGAAATCCTCCGACAAAATGTCGAACGGCTCATAGGGCGCAAGCTGACCGACGATGAATGGAAGAAAATCTACGAAGAAGCGATGGTGGAGGGGGAAGGCTCCACAGCCATTGAATTTCGTCGCCTAAAGGGCTAAAATCTTTTTAGGGCGAACGGCATGAAGCAAACGCAATTGATGTATGGGTTAGCAAGGGTCCGCATTGCTGGCTTGGACCTTACAGGTGAGGAGGTACTCGTCGCTCCGCCCTTCTTTGAAAGGCACCTCGTCGCCAAGGAGTATGAGCTTCAGTCTACCCTGTACTGGCAAACCTTCCGCCCCCTACCAGTCGGCAGAATCGTTACCTACCCCAGACCTGAATACTTCCCGACGCGGTATATGTTCCTCCAGAATACGGAGGATGGTAGACAAGTAGCTACGGATATGGCTTTTGGTGCCCCACCATTCACAGGGATGATCGTCGGCGAACCCATTAACGCCTATGTCCCTATTCCCTTCTTGGTTTACTCCGCTTCCCCGACCGATTATACTCCCGTTTCAAAATATGGCATCTACCCAGATGTTTTCCCGTATGCTATTCCTGTAGATTACACGGAAATTGACCGTCAAACGGGGGCGATACGTATTAAAACCAGGCCGCTTTTTGTGGCGCAGGAATTGCCGAGGGCACAGGGATTTGAGGAGGCAGGGATGCTTTTTCGCGGGTCATCGGCACAAATATTCCCTGTAACGAATATGTACATCCCTAAGGTATTGATGATAGGCCGAATGAGACTTGATGAATTTTTTGCAGGAGGTGGACTACCAGCACCACAACCATACCCATTTCCACAAGCGATGGTTGCATGGAGCGACGTTGTCAGACAAGGTGACGCTGCTTTTGAGCCACTACGCCAAACCATCGTTACCATACCAGCTGGAGAGGCTCTAGTTGGAACTCCACAACCAAGGATAATTACTGAAGTGGTGGAAGACCCAGAAACGGGACAGCCGCTAATATCAGAGATTATTGATGGTCGCCTCGTCGGCGTATATGTCGACTGGGTCTCAAAAGACACTTGGGGGAACCTCCTAAATAGCGGAGCGGACCTGCGCGATTTTACCTTCGGCTTTTACGTTGTGCCGCAAGCGCCTATCTTCCAAGACGTTGCACTCCTTACGAGGCTGTCGGTCATACGAGTCTTCTGGGGTGGCTACTATATGATAGAAATTCTCCCCCAAATGACTAGGTTCTATTTCATGAAGGAAGGCTATACTGTCCCCGACGACCCGACAATACCTGCCGACATATTCCGCATGAGCAGTGTAGATTACCTCACCAGTAGGAAACGCTTGGGTATTTTCAACTACGCTTTTACATTAAAATATTTCAGACCCGTCGTCAACGGACCGGTACTTCCTCCAAACGTCTTCGCGGCAACTGTAGAAAATATGACCTTCAAATGGGGGTCTAAAGGACTTCAAGCTGGTGAGGTACACGACACTTACGTCATTATGCACATACGCGGTCATGTCTGCATCTTCAGTTACAATAAAATCCTGCGCGCAGCCACGCTCGGAGACAAAGTAGAACCTCTCTTCGCCTTCAACCCGCTGGAATACATTTACCGTCATTACGGCAGAGACGAGGCATTGCGATGGTGGCGACAGAATAATTACGCCATTGCCCGCGCAGATTCCCCGCCCAAAATGTGGCTCTTCAACGTCGCTAGCAACGTCTCCATCCCCTACTTCGAATTTCTGGATACAGCAATAGCAACGAGACCATCTTTTATAGTACCTGCAAACCCAAAAATATATACCGACCCTGAAAAGTTTCAACATATCAAAGTCGTGCCGAGCGGGATAACTGCTCAGGATACGGCACCCCTGCCTGGCGGGAGCACATCGGTTAGCCAGAAAATTCCCATCGTCTTAGACATAAACGAGGAAATTCCGCCCGAATTAGTATCGCAAGAAGGAATGTTTTACGGCCCAGAAACAAATCCGATCCGAGAGGGGGTTGGAAGCTTAACTTTAACAAGAGGGAGTCACAGGGCATTCGGACAAGGAAGGGCCCACCCAGCTTTTGTGGGAATGCGGGTGTTCGTCGTCCCATCTCCATCCCCCGATTGCCCTTGCGTTATAGAACAGGTTGTCGTAGATGAGCCTGTAAAGAAATATTTCATAGGTGTGGAGGGGAAGACAACGGAAGGCGTCTTGAAGAGCAAGGATATCCTCATGACGACCGTCGTCTTTCGCACATCAGTGAAAGATGCCAACGCTGGACGCTTCTGGGGAGAAATTAGCGGCTATCTTCCTCTACCTCACGAACGGGCTGCAGGCCAACCCCTTATCCCCACATTTGATGGAGACGACGGTCCTTTCATAAATTACTTAGATTTTTCTAGAGGAAGAGTAATAACGGTCAAAGTATCCCCGCTTTTACCGAGGCCGCCCATCTTTGTCGGCGCAGACATCTTCCGTCTGCCCATTGTCGCCGTTTCCAAATCATCGCCGCCATCCATTCAATTCATTGCTCCAGCTCCCAGACAGTCAACCGTTGATACAAGCGTAGAAAGTATCAATGTTACTCTTTCCGAAGAACTAGGGAACAACTCTGCTACTGTCAAAATCGTTGTCGATGAATCCATTTTCAAGACACTCATAGGAACACAACCTATAGAGACCGCTCTTACGGGCTTCCCGCCAGAGATGGCTCATGTGGCGGACCTTCGCACGGAAATCCCCTATCCATCGAGGCTACTCTACCGACGAATAGTGATAGAGACTGGTTATGTAATGGAAACGCCCGGCGGCGGTGTCGATGGCGTTCTTTATCCCGTCTTTGACGGGATCATTACGGGTATCAGCACGAGGGTAGCCAGAGAAACGGCGACTGGCCGCCAGCTTGAAGTGACAATTAAGGCGGCAGACATCTTCACAAGATTGAGATGGGTGCCAGCAACAGGAAAAGATCCCATCTTAGACAACTGGACACCAGGAGCCGTCGCCATGTGGGTTTTGGCTGCGGCGGGGCTATCGCCTCTGCGCGCAAAGGGTATCAGCGGGTTGCCTATGGGCGCGCCTTTGAACTGGTGGCTTGGCAACGAACGAATCATTGCCTCAAACCTACTTGGCGGGTATGGTTTTCCCCTTCAAAACCTACCCGAAACGCCCCGCTTAGAAATGTCAGGCGGAAGCACACTCGCAGATATCTTGGAAAGAGTAGCCGGAATGAGCGGTTGCGAAGTAATTTCCCTACCATCACCCCTTCTCCTCTCCCACATGATGCTGAATTTCAATAACTTGTCCTTTGTGTGGCGGGGCTACCTACAGCCGCATGAATTTGACCTGTATAGTAGGCCGACAAGCGACTACATCAGCGAACAGCTCATAGCAAGAACCGGAGACTACTGGTGGAGTACCCCTTGGCGATCGACCTTAGGGATTATCCCGGCTGGTTATTATTCCCCCATCCCTTCGTGGACACTTATGATTGGTCCCTATGATTACACTAACCCCCGCCTCATCTGGACGGGAAAGGAGGAACGTTATTTCCAAGTCACTGTCCCCGAAGCGCCGTTCACTAGGGGGATACTGGAGATAGAGTCTGAAGATGGAATTTGGAACTTGCCTACATATGTCACTATCGAAGGACTTGGCATTACCGGCGTGCCATTCTACTACCTGTGGGCGGACATTAACAGGGAAGTAAATCCCTTCGCCTGGTATTACGGCGGGTTCAGGATACCAAAATATGTCCTGAACACCGATATTATTAGTCCCCAACAAGCGAAACTGGCTGCCTTAAGGGCATATTTCTCTGGTCGCCTTTTCCCGCCCAAAACGCTACGGATTGTTCTAAGCGTTGGGCTGCCTTTCCTTTACCCGAGACAAACCGTCAGAATAGTCACGTCGGACAAGTTTAGGGATACCCCGCCGTTGGGACGGAGTTTATGGGTTATAAAATCCGTAACGCATACATGGACCGCAGGAGATACGCCAAAAACGGTGCTAGAATTAAGTGTCCCGCACCTGTTTCCTATTGGTCTTCCGCAAGGAGAGCGGTGACCGCCTCCGATGGGTCACCCTAAGCGCAGTTACCTGCCAGCTAAAGCCGACAGCACCCTACGCAAGACTTCAGGTAAAATAGGCATTGGAAAGGAGGTACTCACGGTGCTCTCGCGGAAGGAAAGACAGGAGGACGAAGCACGGCGAAAATTCATTAGTGCCCTACGCCGCACCTTGCTGCGGCACAAAGTCGCCTTTGAGGTCACACTGGATAAGAACGGAAACGTAATCATCCTTTTGCCTGGGAAATTTAGGCGCCACGAGATTCGCCGCATCAATGCAGCCGCCGGCAGGGCATATGAACGCTTGTGGGAGCACTACCAGCAACGGTGGATCTACGCCATCCTGCATGGCGCTATTGCCCAATCAAGATTAACGAAGAAAACAAAAGGAGGAGTTCATTAGCACTATTCGCCTTTGTAAGCCTCTTTCAACTTTTCAACGAGGCGCTCCGCCTTTGACCCCCGTCCTGCTGACGGTAATTTCCCAAACTTTTCCTGAAGTTCGCCAATTATTTTTTCCACATCCTTCTTCTCCATTCCACCAAGGCGAAGTTTCATCCGAGTGAAAATACGTGACACAAGAGCCCAGAACTTCTCGCTGTCCTCCTCGATGTCTCGGTAGTTGTCTTTAACGATGCGCTTCGCCATTTCCCATAGGCGAGCATCCCGTGTCGTTTTAACCCGCCGTGGTGGTTCCGCCTTTTTCCCTTCCGGGTGATCTATTAGGCGCTCAATACGATGCACTAACTGACGTGCCCTTTCCATAGAAACTTTCTCGCCCTTATGCGCCCGCCAAGCTAAATCGACCAAATCATCGAAAGCATTGACAAGAGGTTCGCGATAACTATCATGGTCGAAAAGGTGAAAACGGGCGACGGCAAAATCATCTAGAGCATCCAACGCCCTCCCCTCTGATAGATGTTTAAGTCCTCTCCCCAACGCCCGCTTGGCGTCCGCAGCGCTGGCATTTTGTTCCTTAGCCTTCCACAGCAAGGAACCAAGGAGTTGCCACTTCACCAAGAGGTGTCGTTCGCTTACCATTCTTACTCCCTCCCCCCTCTCGTATGGCCGTTGTTACCGCCCGAACGGCCCCGTATCAACCTCCTGCCGTCGGCGCCGATAATAAGAGTAAACGAATTGAGCGCACTTCCTTAGCAATACCGACCGCAACAAGGTTCCCCCTGCAGCCCGTTCCGTATCATCCTCCGCCTCTTCTATTCTTTCCTCGCCGCCAAATAGGCCGGCCTCACTCGCTATTTGATAGAGGGCCGAATCTTTTAATGCTTGTTCAATTACCTCGTTATATAGCTTGCGAAGGCCCTCTAGGGTCTTCGTTCTACGTAGCCTGCGGGATAACTCACTTGCGTCGGACTTCCTACCTGCATTAGCGAGAGCGCTTATGTAAGCCCCCAGCTTTCTCCGTATGTCCTCTTCAGGACTGGTAGGTGCCTCTATAGCCTCTTCAGGACTGGAAGGTGTCTCCACAACTTCCTCCTCTTCTACTCCCCAGCCCACTTTAGCCTTTATCTCTTTCGTAATCTTCTTAATCTGGTCAATTATTGACCTTACATCTCCCAGCTCCCCCAATAATTGAGATTCAATCTCCTGCAATTCAGCCTCAACCTGCGCCGCTTCCTGGGGGTCTTTCTCCCACAACTCCGTCAGCAAGACTCTCGCTTCTTTCAGACTCTCTGCTACTGTCGTCCACACCTTCCAGCTATCGTGGAATCTGCCAATTCCACGGATCGGAGGGATGTTAGTAACGTCAACCTCTTCTTTCTTTGGTCCTGAGGGTTCTTCAAGCTCTTCGAAGTTCAGTTCAACATCATATTTTCCTTCCTCATAATCGGAACGCGTAAAAGTCAGCGTTCCGGCGAATTGCTTAACGGCTTTCGTTTCCAACGTCCTACCATAAGGAGTAACGAGCCACACTCTAAGGGAAAACGACTCAGGGTTTGATCCAACCAACTCGAGCAGTTGCGCCCAAGTCATCTCCTCAGGCGGAGCAATCATATGAACCTCAAGTTCTTCGCCTCCCGGCCTCTTCTCTACTTTTATCGCTCTAAATATGGCTTCAGCAGCACTGCCCCACCGATTCTTATATTCCTCCCTTAAACTGGCCTTAAGTTTCTCCAACTTCTGCTCCCATTCTTCTAGTGCTTGTCGCCTTCTTTCCAAATCCTCTTGGGTTGGAAGGCGCGGCATTCCCAATTCCCTTTGTATCTCCTCATCAGATAGCCTTCTTTGAAACCACGACTCCAGCAACTTAATTTCCTTTTTGATCGCCTCGATTTTCTTCTCCGCCTCTTGAACTTCAGGTGTCTCCCTCACGGCCGCCTCAATAATAGCATCGGGGCTGGTTGGGCTAGCGGCGTGCGGGCCCATTAACGTAGACAGCTCTTCTGTCCGCCGTACTATCTCCTCCCATTTGCCTACCTTTGCTCCCTTCAATTCTCCTGATAATGTAATTGCTTTTTCCATTACGAAGAATCACCTCCAATCTTATTTTAGAATCTTGGTGGGTTAAAATTTCAAGCGGGGTTGCGTATGCCCGTGAGACGCGCGATAAACAGCGGAAATTGGTCGTCTCCATCGACTTGGGAAGCCGGAGCGGTCCCGTCCTCGGGCGACGACATTATCATCACGAATGGGGTCAGCGTTACTTTTGATATTACAGCCTTCACAGGAGGGGCTTTAACATTAGAACCTTACGCATCGCTACTTTTTCCAACAACAAATACAGAGCGACGGATGGTATGGAGCGGCGCCGTGAACCTTCAACCTAACTCGGTGGTAGACGTAGCCGAGGGGGATGTCTTTGGCAGCGAGTTCCTTTCGATAAGTGCCTCCGTCCTTAGCATAGACGAAACGGCAACTTGGTTTGGAAGTCTTAGTCAATCCCCACGACAGACCAACCTTAATTCGGGCGAATGGGGGCTAACTGTCGCTTTCCCTACACCAGCAGGGGCAACCCAGCTGATCCTTCGGCCAGCCATCTTCTATACAATCAACCCCCCGATTGTCCAACTGCTAAGCGGAAAAACTCTCTTTATCGCCCTAGACGACGCTTTGGTCAGCAGCACCGTCTCATCGGCAACATGGGACGATACACAAAAAGTGCTAACGGTAACGCTTTCGGATCCTCTTCCATCAGTCCCCTCTGGAGTCTCTTGCCTTCTTGCACCCGACCCCTTTTCAACCCACGTCCACCTCACCCTGGATTCAGTAGCTGCCCCACGAATTGACTTGGCAGCGCATACCGTTCAAGTTTCTAATGACCCAGACCTAACTATCTTCGGGGACGGTCTAATCGTTATCAATACAACGGCAAGAAAAGTTTCTGGGAGAAATATCTGGTTTAATGATTTCAGGCCAGACCCCCCCTCAAAAATTACTTCGCTGCAAGCAAACGCTGTAGCCGTCTGCGACACTACCCCCATCAACTACAACATCCTAGCAACGAGGGTCGGAATTGAAGGGATCTACGCGGGGTTCTCCTCTTCTCCTATTATCGTGTGTGACTTTCTAAAAATCAAGCGAAACCACGCCCTCAGCGGCTCTACCTTCCACATTTCGTCTGAAACACTTGACGGCTACTTGAACCTGAACGGTAGCGCCTTCACCCTCGTAACAAACCAAGCCAACCTGCTTGGATTATCATGGGGATCGTCCTTTGACCCTACTGGCTGCCTTATCAGCGTTGGGTCGGAACGAACTTCCTCGTCCCTTGCTGATAGTAACTTCGATTGGTTCGCCTTTCTAGATTTTCTCGCTCAGCGGGATGGCACCGGCTTTGGTGGATTGGTAAGGTTCCTCAACTTCGGCGAAATGAAATCACTTGTCGCAAACTACCGCAGCCACGAATTCGTCATCTACCATGACAAGCTACGCCCCCTCAAAATAGACATTCCGATGACGCTTCGGCAGGCAAAAGTGCAATGGGGGCAAGCGAAAATGTCCTATTGGAAACAAGGGCAGGAGGGACGCACAGTTGCATGGGGGATGCTCTGGGAAAAGGATCCCAGAAATATAGACGCTGACCCGCCAATCTGCGAAGCAACCTTTACTGGAAACGTAGTATCCCTTCTTCCTGGTCGCCCAGATTTTGAAGTCCTTGAAAAACACGGCGATATATGCACCATCACCCTGCCCAGCGCAAACAGCGGACGCTTCTGGCTCTTCAATGAAACCGCCATCCGAGAGGCAGGGAACTTCCGAGAGCCGTGGGTCTACAAGGAAGAAGATACCGGCTATATTGGGTTCCATACTCCTGCTACCTCCGCTACTCTAACTCAGCACAAGATATGGGTCGCTACAACAGACAATGCGAAACCAGTCGGTTGGCGATGGCAAGCAACTTACCCCAATGATTTAGCGGAAATTAGGCATTTCGTGAGCCGATACGACAGAAACTACTACGCCGCTGTCTTTCTTACATATTCCCAGCGGGGTTGGCAATGCCACGCCATTCTTTGGAAGCTAGAACCAACCACAGAACCAATCAGAAAGACAATGACCTATCCGAGCCTTACCGTTATCTCACCGTCAAATATCGCCTTCGGGATCACCTGCCACGCTTTCATCAGGGAAGCAATGACGATAAGACGCCTCGCCTTCCAAATGAACCTATTCAACGGGTGGAACGATTACCCCACTCCATCCCCCATCCCCGTTACCGTAAAATATACAAACTTCTCCCCGCAGAATGCTTTCTTAGACCTATCGCAGGACATCCCCCGACTTGTTTTTTACGATGGCGCCTTTGAGCAAATATTGATCCTTGACGAAATATTTGTAGAATATGAGAAGATCGCGCTAAAATCTATAAGCGAGGTGATACGGATGTTCGCAGCGAACCTTAAAGCGAAGTTGATTCTAACTGGGACGGACACAGCAGGAAATTACAAGTCAGACCCAACAGATAAGTTCGCCGTCACTTGTATTGTGGTATCCGGACGGGGGAAAGTTTACTTTTGGGATTGGGTCAGCGGCACACGAGACCCTAACAACCCAACACACCTACAGCAAACAAGGCTTGTTATAGAAGTAAACGACACAACTCCAACCGTCGTCAGTTTCACCCCCATGATGTTTCCGATGGGGCTCTACATAGAGGCACGCAAGGACGCTACGGCCCCGTTCCTCGGCGTCTATGTCTATAGTGACTGATTGGTGAAGAGTTAATTTCGGCGCCGAAATTAACTCTGAGGTGCTAGGAGGGTAAAAGACGGATGCGTCCGACACCCAGTCGCTTCGCCGTAGAAATAAGCAGGCAGAAAGACCGCACCTACACGGCGACGACTTTCGCTATTCAAAGCGGCCCGACCCCAGCCGAACAAGTCCAATGGGCAGCCGTCATCCATCCTCCGAAGTCCCAAATATTCGTATCCTTGCCCTTAGATAGCCCTCCTGTGAGCTTCTTAAACTATCTGGATTTTCAAACTATATACTACCCCCATTGGGACGCAGTCCGAAGCCAAGTCGCCCCCCTACCTGTAGAACCCGACCCATCAACCCTTCCTCGCGAAGGATACATCATCCGGCTAAGCGGGGCGGATGTTCGCGGATTTAGCCTAATGCTCAACCTCACTCAAACAGTCAGGAATCGATTGCCTCGGCTGCGCTTTTCCATCAGACCGCACCCCCAATTCAACATAGCCAAAATGCTTCTAAGAAGCATCGGTTCATCAGTCGGGTTTAACAATATCCACAAAATTAAGGTATGCGGTGATCGAATATTTTTCTTTATTACTTGCGCAACGACGGCCGAGACCGCTCAGATATTAACGACCATCACCTCAATATACCAAACCATCCTTCTCCAACTTAGGCGGGAAGATTTCATACCAGAAAAGGTAACAAAGACGATAATCATTCACCGGAGCCGAAGTTAATGATGAAAGGAGGAAGCGGCTATGCACCTTGACTGGGAAATTGGATTGGTCACCAAAGACTGGTCAGAACAAAGTTGGCAGGAACTCGCTGAGTCATTGAGGTTGTTCTTTGACTCCGTTCGGTTTCACCATCCCGACGAGATACTTGCGAAGGGATTTCACCACAATTTCCTCATCACAGATAACAAGCACGTCTTTGTTAAGGCACAAGAGGCGGATATTGGTTGTCTATATCTGCCCATCCCGCCAATGCGCCACCACCTAGCAGAACTTTTCAAACGGATGGCATTTGGTTTTCTGACGCCGGATGCCTATAAGGATAAGGACTGAAGAAGGGAACGAGGAGCACAGCGATGGTTACCCTTAATACCATCATCGTAGGAGATGCCTTAACAACCCTAAAACAGATGCCCAGCGGTTTTGTGGATGTGACGGTCACTTCCCCACCTTACAACAAAGGTGAGCGGGATAAAGGTTGGCTGGTGGACAAAGTCGTTTACGAAGGCGCTCGCGATTGCAAAGACGAGGCTGAGTATCAAGCCGAGCAGATTGCCGTGCTCAACGAACTTTATCGGGTGACCAAACCAGGCGGTTCGCTCTTTTACAACCACAAA
>Ga0326762_1000118_pt1 | contig 41767 bp, 41 predicted proteins | sample NORPS_S_FD_207669 | JGI IMG/M metagenome (GOLD analysis project Ga0326762, IMG submission 207669) | Hot spring sediment microbial communities from Norris Geyser Basin, Yellowstone National Park, WY, United States - NOR.PS_S | ecosystem: Environmental > Aquatic > Thermal springs > Near-boiling...
CTATAATGTCGCTCGGCAGCAGATCAGGGGTCATCTGGATTCTTCTAAAATTAAGACCCATAACCCTCGAGATAACCTTAGCTGTGAGGGTTTTAGCAACACCAGGTATACCTTCTATCAACACATGTCCCCTAGCTAGAATCGCAGCTAGTATTAACCTCACCTCATACTCCTTCTCGATAAGAACCTCAGAAACAACCTCAACTACTTTCTTGAGTAATTGTGACATTCCACCCAACTCTATATTCTAATAGATAGACATCTTAAATCAGTTTCCATATGCATGAGCCGTCCCACTCTGATGATATAGCATAGAGGGCAAACTAGTCCCTTTGAGCAGGATATGTTTTGTGTTTTTAAGTTTTCTAGAGAAATGTCTATTGCTTTGATATGGGTATATGGGTAATGTTTTGAAGGTTTGAGGGTTGATACCTCAGATGGGCACTCGTCAGAGTGCCCCGATATCACTAAGGAGAGACCCAGAAGCATATCCGCTTGTCCCCGATGGTTGTTGATTATCGCTGATATTCCTTTGTTTGGTGTTGCTTTGCTTCCCGATCCACAGGGTTTTTAGCCCTGTGGCATCAGGGGACTTCCACCTCCCCCACAGGGTTTTGAATACCCCTGTAGTTTCATTGGTGGCTGTTGAGCCCAGCGGCACCGGGCTCCCATCTACCCTTGGATCCTGAGGCTCTATTGGGGCAGAGCCCCCATCTAGAGCCTCTGCCTCGGGAGCTCCAAAGTATATTGCTTCCCGAGAGTATCTATATATACACCACACTAGGGTTAGGGTATCACCTAATCATCAAAATAGCTAGGGATTAAAGACTTATGAGCCTGAGCCAACATTCTCTCCCTATACACATATCAAATCACATATAAATAATCAGAAGTATCTAAAGCCATCAATGATCTTGTAAAGCCTTCTTAATGAGGTACTATCTCTCTATGCAGAATTAATAAATACAACTATATACCCAGATCCCTTGTGAGCCCCGTTCTCAAAGGTTGGTGAAAGGCTGAGTTCTATAGAGGCTGAGATTGCTTCTATGCTGTTACTATTAGTCTCATCATTATTATTTTAGTTCTAGATACTCCTTATTTCTTAAAATCTATATTTTCATGGAATTTTCATGGGTGTAGATTCTCTATGTTCCGCTCTTAGTTAGGTGTATTGTAACTCTCTTAATCTCTTAACCCTGTCTATGTTTTAAGCTGTTTCGGTTATTGGCTTTGAAGTTCTGCCTTGAAGGTGGTTATTAGCTTGTTATTACGCTGTGTCATTTTCCCTTAGATCTTCTTCTGACGTCCTCTATAGCTTCCGAGATTCTCTTGTTTATTTCATTCACTATAGTATCTTTATCCATGGGATCTTTTATCCTGGTAACAAGGGTTAGCTCGACGCCATCCCCGCTGGATCTCCGTGTTATAAAGGTTGGTGGAAATCTATCATCAAGTCTTGATCTTAGCTTATTAACTCTCTTAAGTATCTCCGATTCCACCTCAGCGATGTCTAGGCTCTTCTCTACTAGAATCGGTATGATTATTTCTCTCCATGCCTCTCTAGTCTCGTTAATAACTATGCTTGAGATAAAGAATTTATTTGGTACAGAGATTGTTTTTCCTTCGTCTGTTAGGAGAACTGTTACGAGGGGGTTGATCTCTACCACGGATCCTGTATATCCGGCGACACTTATTCTATCGCCAACCTTATATGGCACATATATATCTGAAAAGTATTTGCTTGCTATGTTGGATAATATATCTCTGAGGGCTATTATAACGGTCACGCCTAAAAGGACCATTATCGCTACTAAGATCTCAGCTCTAAGACCCAGCTGCTCAATAGCAGTTAATAATCCGATGATCCAAATGAATACGGATATCCCCTTCCTAACCCTTGTGAGAATTAGGTGTGGAAGCATTGAGAGGGCTCTCCTCACAACGCTATCAACGATCCTAGAGACCAGCCAAGTCACCATAACAATCGCTATGAAATAGAACAAGGGATATAGGTTCTGAAAGAACGGCACAAACTCCTCAAAAACCAATTATCTCCCCTCAATAGTCTTCTCTATAACCTCCATCTCTTCCTTAAGAACCGTATCAATATAACATCTCTTCGAAGTCTCATATCCTCTTATCCCTAGCTCTTCAGCTAATTTATCATTCTTCAAAACCTCCTTAATTCTCTCAGCCATACCCCTAATGTCGTCTGGCTCAGCTATAAAGCCGTTCTCACCGTCCCTCACAAGATCTGCAATACCTGCTCTAGTGCTCACTATGACTGGCTTCTTATATAGCCAGCCCTCAACCACTACGAGACCAAAGCCTTCTATTATGGATGGAAGGAGTATGACATCAGCTCTTGAATATGCTGCCTCGAGCTCTCTCTGAGTAAGATATCCAGTCATTATCACACTATCTATGAGCCCGAGCTCATAGGCTAGGCTGGATAGGTATCGAGCCCATCTCTCCCCCTTGCCAAGGCCTATACCGTTCTTCGAGCTCGAGAAGCTGCCATTTCCAACAAGCATAAGCTTGGCTCTCGGGATCTCTTCTTTAACAAGCTTTAGAGCCTTGATAGCTCTGTCCTGGCCCTTCATAGGATCCATTCTAGCAACAATAAGGATTAGTTTATCGTCCACATCTATATTGTATTTAGATGCAAACTTCTCGATCTCCTCTCTTGGCGGAGTTCTATATTGTGTTGGATCTACATATGGGGGCATCTCAACAGCTCTACCCTTATACCCCATTTCAATGAGATCCCTTATATACCTCTTGCTACTGACTATTATAGTGTCATATTTATTTAGATAAAGTTCTAGAGAGGAGATCCAAGTATCTGGGATTAGGCTTTTCTCCAGCGGAATATGCCATCTAAAGATCCTAGGCTTTATGGAAATTAGCATGGTTCCCAATGGGAGGTGTTGAAAATCATGTACATATATCACATCAAAATCCTCCTCTCTATCTAGCTGATCAACTGTTTGCGCGACTTTTCTATTATAATATATATAATCTATATATTCATCCATCCACAAGAGATCCTGAGCCTGTAAAGCGCTCTCATCGATCATATGGAAAGCTCCCCATATAACCTCTTTTGCCTTTCCATACCCTTTCACCTTCTCGGTTGGAACCGATATATGTTGGATCTTTATCCCGTTAGCCACCACCCTCGGAGGAGCTTGAGGATTAAGCGAGACCCACCATGGAGAGCCCCCCAAATTTACAAGCCTTTGGAGAAATGGATAGACCATCCTGGTAACGCCTCCAGGGCTTAGTATATAGTCCTCACCCTCTCTAAGTAGAGATAGATCCAAGAATTCCTTTACAGATCCAAACCTCTTGACTATATCTTCAACCCCTATTCTGAACCTCACCAGAGGTGTCTGAGTGATCGTAATTATATGAAATACCATAGAGCGTCACCACCTTAGATATCTCTTAAAGGGGTAATTATCTTGATATTTAAGATAGACAAGCCCCACCCTCTAGGGTGAGTAGGGTTCATAATACTTACACGAAGGGTAGTCCCAGCTAACGGCTCTCTGTCCTTTAGATGGGAGTTCTGCATCCTCTGGGGCTTCTTATCATCTTTCTAGAGCCCCTCGCAAGTGCGGCATCACCACTCAGACCCCGCCGTCAGCCTGTGGAGGTGTGGGCTCAATGCCTGCTAGACTCATCCACACCCAACATCAACAAAAATACACCAAAAAGCTTATAAATTTTTTGTTCAATAGTAAGGGCGAAGCCTCTAGCTGTGGTGATTTGTTTGCGGGGTATAGGTTTTCTTAGTAGCCTGAGTCTCCAAACAAGATCAAGAATAAAGAACAAGAGAAGCAATTAGTAAAAAGAACAAACGTAAACCAAACAAGAGAAAGAATGGTTACAACTGAAAGCCTCGCCCTTCAAGGCGGGGATGGTTTTAATAGATCTCCAGGTATTTGTTTTTGGAGGGGCTCTATGGCCTCTAGCGATGAGGGGTTGCTAACCATCTCAATAGGCGTGGTGGTTAGTCCCGAGCCTGGGGCTATAGAGCTCCTAAGGAGATACAACACTGCCCTGAACTATGCAATAAATAAGATCCTGAGACTGGATCTAAAGAAAATCTGGGAGGTTCACAATGCTCTATATAGAGAACTCAGAGAATGGTTCGACCTTCCATCAAGGGTGGCCCTTGACTGCTATAGGATGCCCTTGCAAATGCCAATGCCTGGAGGAACAATCCTAGGAAAGGGAGGAGACCTAGGGTTAGGAAGCTGAGCATGCTCCTACACCAAGGATCAGGGTACAGGATTAAAGATGGCTACGTAGAGATCATAGGAGGGATCAGGATGAAGATCATCGGCTGGGACAGGAGGTATGATCAGTATGAGAATGGGGAGGCAAGGCTAGTCTATAGAGATGGAAAGATGATGCTTTGGATATCCAAGAAGGTGCCTAAGCCAAAGCCTTACAAGCCTAGAGACACTATAGCTGTAGATATCAATGAGAGGGACACCAAGATCGGTGAAGCCCATAGGTGGAAGAAGCTTGCAGAGGATCTCCAGAAGAGATACTCCTCTCCAAGGTATCCAGCTTGGGGGAGGAGAAGGGGGATCCTGAATAGAATAAGATCCTATCATAGGAAGGCTAGGAACATTCTTGAGGACTGGGCTAGAAAAACATCACTGAGGATCGTGGGGCTAGCTAAGAGGCTTGGATACGCAGTAGCTAGAGAGGATCTCACAGGGCTGATAAATTCTCTGAGAAAGATAAAGAACAAGGATCACAGGACAAAGCTAATCATAATGGGGTATTCAAGGCTTGGGAGATGGATAGACTGGCAGGCAGAGAAACACGGGGTTCCACTAGCCATTGTAAAGCCAAACGGGACATCATCGGAATGCCCAAAATGCGATTCAAAGCTCGAGGAGACAGGCTATAGAAGGCTTAGATGCCCACAATGCGATTTCGAAGCAGATAGAGACGTCATAGGGAAGCTAAACATAAGAAAGAGAGCATTGAAAAGCTAAGGATCAAAGTAATTCCTGGGGGAGTTCTGGCCCCCCTCACTGCCCCCCCAAATGACAGATGTAAACCCGAATAGATGGGGGGAACCGATGAACCGCCGGTAAGAGGGCTGGGGAACCCCCGCCCTTTCAAGGCGGGGAGGAGGTCAGTATAAACACAGCTGGGTTCAAGCCTCCGGAGCCTATATCACTGACCTCCTCTCTGTCCTGAAGGGCTAGGTTTTCAGCTGTAATCAACAATATAATATATAAGTTTTTTCAACAGGATGCAAATCCGTTTCTTCCTATCTATAGATACTCAGCATCTAGATAGCGGATTATTTTGAAAGAATAGATCATCTATGCATAGATCGACTCCCTAACAATTTTGGCAGATCCAGAAATATTCATAACCTCTAAAATCCTATTTAATTAGGTATAGAGCTAGATGAGTAGCGAGACAGAATCTGAGTTTATCAGAGTAAGACTAAGAAACTTTGGCCCGGTCGAAGAAGCAGAAATCAAGGTAAGACCCCTCACACTATTCATCGGAAGAAATAGTGTGGGTAAATCTCTCGTCGCTGAGTTGATATGGGTATTGTCCAAGTCTCTTCCTGATTCCGTGTCTCTATTAGGCAAATTTCATAAACGCTCTATGGAAGTGTTTAGAGGATACGATCCTCTCGGAATATTATATGAGAAGATTCAGAGAGGAGAAGAGGAGGTAACAGACTATATTAAGATAGTGAGTGAGCTACTTATAGATCTCTTAGGAGAAGCCTTCGCTGAAGGCTTAGAGAGAGAGCTGAGAGAGATCTTTGGCGAGATAAACAAATTAATTAGAATAGGAGCTGATAGAGCCGAGATAGATATAGAGACTATATTAGGAGGTAAAAGTATATCGTCTATAGCTTTCATGATTAAAGATAATAAAGTGAGTCTACAGAAGTATAGCCCAAATAAGAAGTTTCTCGAAACTCTAAAGATCACCACTCCATATCCTAAGCACCTAGTGATTCAAAGAGATAAGGAAGAGATCTATGGAGGCACTATCTATAGTATTAATGATCTCATCCGCGAAGTTATTGCCAATATTATCTACCACTACTCGCTGGAGACATTTCCTCTATTATTTCGTACAACTAATAATCTATTTCTCTCCGACAGTAGAGCCGGCGTTATAAAGATCTTGTTGAGACCTTATCCACGTATTAGTTGGATAAGAGGAGTAGGCGGAGTAGAGGCGGATTTCTCAGAAACATATTTTGAGCTAGTAGACGTCTTTGAGAAAAAAGATTTCAACAAAGAGCTCAAAGGATCCTTAGATGAGGTCCTAGATGAGCTGGGGTGTAGAGTTGAGGTTAAGAGAGAAGCTGGCGTCCCTGGTATTTATTTATATATGTGGAGTGGTCAGATACTGAATCTAGCGGAGGCTCCCTCTGGTATTAGGGAGATTTTATTGCCTCTACTAGCTCTAGCATCGAAAAGACACACTCTTGTGATTATTGAAGAGCCTGAGGCTCATCTCCACCCCAAGGCACAGAGATCTTTGGCTAAGCTGATTGCTAGAGCGATTAACACGGATAAGTATGTTCTCATAACCACTCACAGCGATTATATATTATCTCAGATCGAGAATTTAATTAAACTCAGTGCTAAAAGCGGTGGAGATATCAGGAGACTAGGTTTTGATCCTCTAGATGCCATAGATCCTGAGGATGTTTCCGTATATCTATTTAGGCTAGAGAGAGATAGAAGCAAGGTCTTTGTTGAGGAGATCCCTGTTACTCATGAAGGTATTCCTCAAGATGAGTTCGCGAAGATTGTTGAGGAGATTCTCGAGGAGAGGAGTAGAATAGAGATCTCGTGATCGTGTTGGAGATAGATCTAGATGATCTATATAGGTCTCTAAATATATCTTATAAACATGCTGATAGAATAATTATCAAAGATCCTTATATAGTAGTTGTTGAGGAGACCTCGAGAGCTAAAATAGATGACGTAGAAAAGTTAGTAGCAACCGTTGAGCAGATCAGAAGTAATGATTCTCTTAGGAGAGTATTAAATATAGATGATATTGATAAAGTAAGGATCATTGTTCTTCTTCATTCAAGAGAGATAGATCCTATGATCGCTAGGAAGTTATCGTATGATGCAAAGAGATGTGGGGTGTCTCCAGTAACCTCCTCGTGTAATGTTGCAGAGACTCTATCTAGGTTGGGAATTTCTCGTTGTTGATTATCTGCATCCTTGGGTTTTTGTGAGCATTTTAGTTTTGGGTTGAACCCTGGTTCTAAGGATCTTACGATCATGTATGTTGGCTGCATTATTAATCCTAGTGAATACCCCTGATAGAATTAAAGTTTGGCAAACCTCGTCTTTTAAGGCGGGGTGGGGCTTTGGATCGTTATGGTTTTTAACCTCTAGTCGTGTTTTATTGTGGGGTTGGGGTGTCCATCTGTGGGTGAACGTGCTGGAAGGATGACCCAAGGGGGACGACTCCCCGATCATTACCCACGGATGGGCATCCCAACCCCCTCCAAGCCCTGAGAGAGGAGATTGAGGAGAGGCTTAGCGATAACTGGAGAGATGTTAGGCTAAGACTGCTACCTACAGAAAACGAGCATGAGAGCCTAATTGGCATTGGATTGACGTGTGCTAGGCTATTCAATGAGCTTAACTATGAGAAGAGGCAGGCATTCTTCAAGGGAGAGCTAACGAGAAAGAAGTACTATGAGATAAACAGAAAATATTATTATAAGTATAATGAGACATTAGGCGTTAATGCTCAAGCTGTTATACAGAAGAATGATTAGGCTTGGAACGCGTTCTTCAAGCTACTAGATCTGAAGAAACAGGGTAGGCTACCTAAGCATATCAGGAAGGTCTCTCCACTAGGCTATTGGAAGGACAGGCTTACCGGTGAGAAGGAGATACATATATTCGTTAGAAGTGATAGATACTACCTAGAGCCTATAAAAGAGGGTGAAGGCTACCTAGTACTCAAAGACTTTCATCCCAGAATAAGATATGTTGGTAGAATAAGATGGGAGGGTAAACAGGGAAGGCTTGAGATCATATATGTTAATGGCAGGTGGTTCGCACTAGTACCAATAGAGGTTGGTGTAGATCCACCAAAATCCAATAAGAGAGGTTATGTCAAGCCTAATTACAGAGATAAGAAGGGCAGGATCATAAATCCTAGAACTATCAAGCAGAGAGATCCCATAGGGGATAAGGAGGCTTTCATTGATATGGGGCTTAACAACTTGTTTGCTGTTACAATTTCGGACGGATCAGCAATGCTTATCAAAGGAGGAAAGATCAAGTCTGAATACTACTGGTGGAAAAGAGAAATCGCTACATATCAGGCTGTTAGAGATATGCTGAAGAACGCTGGGATCCCAACATGAAAAGAATACCATGAGAGGTACCTTAAAGCAATGTATAAGAGGGATGAGAGGCTAAGACACCTATACATAACAGCTATAAGATTTCTAGCAGATGAGCTGTATAGAAGAGGTGTTAGGAAGCTATATATAAGATACCCGATCATGCTATCACAGGATAATGGCAACGAGTATAACACTAACATATGGTGGTACAGGAAAATAGTTCTTTGGATTGTAGATGTGTTCAGAGAGTATGGCATAGAGGTTGAGCTCGTACCAGAATACTACACAAGCAGGGAATGCTCGATATGCGGAAACAAACATAAGAATGGGAGGATATATAGAGGGCTGTATATATGCAGGAAGACTGGGAAGAAGATCAACGCAGATATTAATGCAGCACTAAACATAGCAAGGAGACTAGGCTATAGAATAGAGATTTCGAGAAAGATAGAATGCTACTCGATAACACATAATGGAGTAAGACCATTAAACCCTCTCCAGAGGGCTAACACCCGAGACCCAGAGATTCGAAACCCCGCCCTTCAAGGCGGGGAGGGGTCATAGCACAGATACAGGCGCTTTACTTTAAATGTATTTCTGACATTCTTCTCGCTTTAAAGGGCAGAGTCTTTTTCAGTTGTAATGTTTGGCCTATACCTAGCTATCCTACTATATTATATGGGGAATATAGGGAACAACCTCATAGGTTGGGATATGAGCATCATAGCCCCTGTGAACCCGGTTCTAGACGATGCCCCCAATATGCTTAAGATCATGAGGAGTATATACTCCCTATGAAGAGAAAGATAAGGGCTATTAGGAACTATATATCTTTTAAAGTATAATGTACTAAATAGAAGATCAAATGTAAACCATGGATACGTCAGGTATCGAGTCTCTCAACCTTTGACGTGGGTTCAAATCCCGGCTGCGGCACTAAAGATCCTCACAGCTAAAGATCCTCATTTATAAATAAACGACTCTCAGGATCTATTTTGTATATGCGGGATCCTGGATCGTTGTTCGAGCTATTGCAAGCGCGCTATAGAATGTTTGCAGCATAAAATAGCTAACGTTTATAACGCCCAATTGCTTATTGTTTATGTGCCATAAATATTAGGTGTTACTGTTGTGCGGCATTGTTGGTGTGTGTCAGCGGAGTAAGAGGGTTGTTGGAGAGTCTCTAGGCTCCTTCCTCAAAAAGTCTATATATAAGCTTGAGTATAGAGGGTACGATTCTGTAGGCTTTATGGTTGTGGATCAGGAGGGTAGGATCTATATTAGAAAGAAGAGAGGTAAGTTAGCAGATGTTGAGGGGTTCTTGGGCTTCGACTCCTTTGACGGGCTTGTTGGTATTGCCCATACTAGGTGGGCTACACATGGAGAGCCCAGCGACAGAAATGCGCATCCTCACATAGATTGTGGCGGTTGTATTTCTATTGTGCATAATGGTACTCTTCAGAACTATCAGGAGCTTAAAGAGTATCTAGTCTCTAGAGGACATTTGTTGAGGAGCGATACTGATACAGAGCTTATAGCCCACCTCTTAGAGGAGAAGCTCCTGGAAGGTCTATCACCTCTAGATGCTTTGAGAGAGGTGGTTAGGATTATAAGGGGTACCTATGCTTTCTTAACATATATATGCAGAGATCCTGGTAGGATCTATTTCGCTAAAAATGTATCACCAATGATCATAGGTGTTGGCAATGGCTTCAACATAATAGCTAGCGATATACCAGCGATCCTAAGCCACACGAGAAGGGCAATGGTTATAGAGGATGGAGAGGTCGGCTATATATCGGCGGAAAATATCTATGTTGAAAAGCTTGGCATTGGAGCTATAGATCCTTTTTCTAGGATAACCATAATTGACTGGACTCCAGATATGATAGATAAGGGTGGATATCCCCATTACATGGCTAAAGAGATATATGAGCAGCCTATAGCAATACACTCAACACTCTCAGGTCTCCCAGACCAGGTTGGGGATGAGCTGCAGAGGATCCTTATGAGGGCTAGAAAGATATATATAACTGGTGCGGGAACCTCATACCATGCTTCAATGGCTATAGAATATGCATTTAGAAATATCCTGGATCTAGATGCGAGGGCTTTTATCGCCAGTGAATACCAATCGATCCTCAGAAGTGTTGATGATGGAGATGTTCTGATAACTGTATCACAGAGCGGAGAGACTATAGATACTCTAATGGCTTTAAGAAGGGCTAAGGGGATGGGAGCTAAGGTGATAGCTATAACAAATGTCGTTGGGAGCGCTATAGCTAGGGAGGCGGATTATAAGATCTATATGAGAGCCGGACCAGAGATAGGAGTGGCAGCTACAAAGACATTTGTATCAGAAGTTATAACTGGTATGTATATAGCTGAGAAGCTATGTAGCCATAGAGGGATAGACTGCTCCCAGCTCGCATCCGAGATTAGGGTTTCACCTGACTATGTGAGGATAGCTATTGAGAAATATTCTAAGGATCTAGAAACTCTCTCCAAGATTTTTAAGTCCGTTAGAAGTATGTACTTCCTTGGAAGAGGCTCAACGCTAGCAGTATCCTATGAGGGGGCGCTCAAAGTTAAAGAGATAGCATATATACACGCCGAGGCATACCCAGCTGGGGAAAGCAAGCACGGTCCCATAGCACTTGTAGAACCCGGGTTCCCAGTAGTCTTCACAGTCTTCGATGATGAGTATAGCGAGCTAATAATAAACAATATAGAGGAGATGAGGGCCAGAGGAGCCTATATAGTGACAGTCGCCTCTGAGAACCTTTCGAAGCATCTGAGATTAGCGAGCAAGCCGATCCCAATGCCTGTAATGAAAACCCCAGTAGCCTCTGCAGTATATGTTGTTATACACCAGCTCCTAGCATATAACCTAGCCGTTAGCAGGGGCTATGATCCCGATAAGCCCAGGAATCTTGCGAAAACAGTTACTGTTGAGTAGTTAGCAATAGCATTGGATGCCTAGCTATTCGAGCTATATATTGTTATAGCTGAAATGAAAGCCTCGCCTTGAAAGGTTATAGACAGTCAATTTCTAAGCATTGAAGAAACTATAGAGGCTACTTCAATAGGTGTTCTAGCAACCCTTATACCAGATGCTTCGAGAACCTTTATCTTGGTCTCAGCATCACCCCTGCCCATTGTTATTATAGCGCCAGCATGCCCCATTCTCTTTCCGGGGGGCGCTGTTCTGCCAGCTATATATGCTACTATGGGTTTCACCATTCCCTTCTCCCTAACATATTGGGCTAGCCTTTCCTCGGCATCCCCTCCTATCTCGCCTATAACGACTATAGTCTTTGTCTCGTTATCTTTGTTGAACATCTCCACAACTTCTATGAAGTCTAACCCAACTATGGGGTCTCCCCCTATTCCTATAACTGTGCTCTGGCCAAGCCCTGCTTTTGTCAACGCCTCTGAGATCTCGTATGTGAGGGTCCCGCTTCTAGATACAATTCCGACTGAGCCGGGGGAGAAGGATCTTTCTGGCATTATCCCAACCTTTACCCTCTCACCAGGTGATATAACGCCTGGGCAGTTAGGACCTACAACGACAACTCCTTTCGATCTGGCATAGGAGATCATCTTTATCTCATCATGAACAGGGATCCCTTCTGTGATAACCACAATGGTTTTAATCCCGGCATCGACAGCTTCGTAGAATGCATCAGGAGCGAATGGTGCTGGGACAAATAATATTGAAGTGTTGATCTCCGGGTGTTTCTTCAATGCCTCCTCAACCGTGTTATATACTGGGACGCCGTGAACTTTAGTACCGCCTTTACCGGGTGTTACACCAGCAACAACTTGGGTTCCATATTCAATCATTCTTTGCGTATGATAGCTACCCTCCCTCCCAGTTATCCCCTGTACAAGCAGGAATGTATTCCTTGTGGCAATTATAGCCATATATAGCCACCATAGCGATATATTGTTGAGCTAAATATAAGCAGTCTCTCCTTCAAACCCTATAGCTGTATCTATCTTTCAGTTCTATAGTAGATCATCTTTGTTTTAACATCTTTTTTATTCGGCTTATAAGCGAAGATCTATCTTTTGATTCTAGGAGTTAATGATCATAGGGCTCATTACAACCGAAAGCCCCCCTTTGAGATGAGAGGTCAGATCTATTTTCAAGGTGAGAGGATTTAGCTTTAACTTATATACATTTTTACATCTATATCTATATTGGTATAGACTATTATAGCAGCACTTAATTCGTGGGAGTGTGATGATATGTTGGGATTATAAATGTATATATTAGAAGTAGCCTTTAAAATCCCATGTCCGTGGAGATCCTCTATAAATGGTGATGCGAAGATCCTCAGCTGTAGGCCTTGGAGGGATAATGGGGCAAGGGTCTTGGTTAAGGTAAGGGGCGAGATAGATCAGGATAAGCTTAGAGGAAGCGGGGCCGTCCTTAGCGCTGCTTATAAGCTTAAAGATGGCACAGCACTTGCTTTTATAAGATCTAAGTCTTGTCCCTGTAGATTAGCCGGCATAGGAGATGCCCATGTGCTTCAGGCTAGGGTGGATGCTGGCCGCATCGCTATGAAAATCGCTTGTGAAGATCGTTCAGAGGTTGTGAAAATACTTTCTAATATGAGATCTAGTGGTATTAAAATTATATACGCTAGGTGGAGGAAGGTGAAGGATAGCGACTTCTTAACTAAAAGACAGGAGGAGGCACTTATTATGGGGCTTTTAAAGGGATTCTTTGATACACCGAGAAGAGCTGATCTAGAGGATCTGAGCAGGGATCTGGGTGTTGCAAAGCCCACAGCATATATAATAATTAAAAGAGCTATTAAAAAGCTGATCAAGCAGAGCCTCCTATAATTGATCTTAACCCTCTGAGGAGCAGAACTTTTAAATAAAATTATTTAATACTTTGTTTAGAGAATATTTATATCTAGGCGCTAACATTATTAGCTATAGACCTTATCAATCCACAGGTCCGAGTCTCTCTATGGGAGATATAGGTGACTGAAAAAGTACGGACTAGAGAGGAAAAGGGATATAGAGGGGCCCTGATCCTTCTATATACTTTCTTAGGAATTGTAGCTGCTGTCTGGTTCACAGTATATGCTATATTCATAGCTAGAGGCCCTATGGGGTGATCTGCTGTGGAGAATAAGGGTGGAAGGGAATTTATATGGATAGCATCTGTCGTAGTTGTTCTAGCTATATTTCTAGGATCTATAGCCTATGCTCTCAGATTAGGATATTCAGTGGCCTCAGAGGTCTCTGTGATGCCTCTTGAAAAGGCTGCTGGACTTTTCCAGCCTGGGGTCAAGGATCTCGGAGATGGCAGGTATCAAGTAGATATAATAGCATTCCTGTGGGGCTTTAGACCTGCTAGGGTTGAGCTTAACAATCCAAGAGAGATTATCCTCAGGATCTATAGCAATGATGTGATCCACGGATTCCAAATAGTGGGCACAAATGTAAATGTGATGGTGATCCCTGGCTATATAGCAACTGTTATCTGGAGACCCCCACAGAATATTAATGGAACTCTTCTAGTAATCTGTAATGAATACTGCGGTATTGGGCATTCAGGCATGTATATGGAGATTGTGATAAAGAGGTGAGAGCATGATAAGTGAGAGAGCATTTATAAGGGTATCGATAATATTCTCATACATAGTCCTAGCCCTTGGAGGGCTCTTCGGCTTTCTACAGCTTGTGAGCAGAACCCCAAGGGCTCCAAAGCTTGTGGATGAGAGCCAGTACTATGCAATACTCACAGGCCACGGTGTGTTACTAGCTATACTCTGGACAGCCTTCTTCATACTTGGGCTAGCAGTGTTTGTAGTATCATCAGAGCTCGGAAAGCCCTTCAGAAGATCCCTACTAGCCGTGTCAGTCATACTGGCTATACTCGGGACTGCTATAGCTTCATATCCAATCATTTGGGGACTCCTCATAGGGGAGCCAACAATGGGTGCTGTGCTATATACCTTCTACCCACCTTTAACAGCTCATCCAGCCTTCTACATAGGCTTAGCATTAGTGCTAATAGGATCCTGGGTATTTGCTGCTTCAGTATTCGATGTATTTATAAGATGGAGGAAAGAGAATAGAGGCATAGCAATACCCCTGGGAACATTTGGTGTGTTAGCAACATTGATAATATGGCTAGAGGCCACTCCTGGCCTTGCGATAGAGGTCCTCTATGATCTGATACCAATGTCTCTATTCGGTAAGAGAGTTGACGTGCTTCTCGACAGAACGCTATTCTGGTACTTCGGTCATCCCCTAGTATACTTCTGGCTTGTCCCAGCCATTACAGCGTGGTATGCCTTAATACCGAGGATACTTAACACAGAGCTATATTCTACAAGAGCGGCAAAGCTAGCCCTTGTGATCTTCATACTGACATCTACACCTGTAGGGCTTCACCACCAATTCGCAGACCCAGGGCTTAACGTGGCTTGGAAATATCTGCATACAGTTCTAACATTCGCTGTGAGCCTTGGAAGCTTCCTAACAGCCTTCAACGTCATCATGACCCTAGCCCATGCCGGCATATTAAGGGGAGGCTCTGGTCTATTCGGATGGATTTCTAGGTTGCCATGGAAAGATCCTGTGTTCTCAAGCATAACATTAGCATTCATACTACTAGGCTTAGGAGGGGTCGGTGGGATCGTGAATGCAAGCCTGAACCTAAATAATGTGGTTCATAACACAACCTGGGTGGTTGGTCACTTTCACACAACTGTTGGAGGTGCTGTTACGCTAACATTCATAGGGATCTCATATCTCCTCGCCCCAGTACTCCTTGGTAGGAGCATTGCGAGCCAGCCAATGGCTAGGATCCAGCCTTATCTATGGTTCATCGGGCTGGTAGTGTTCTCTATAGCATACCATATAGCAGGCATATATAGTGCACCAAGAAGAACCTATGACTATAGCTACGGCGGTCTATCACCATCTATGTGGGAGCCTCTCCTCCAGATAGGGATGATCGGAGGCCTGATCTTCTGGATATCAGGAGTACTATTCATATCAAATATACTTCTAACACCGTTCATCGGGAGGCCTGCACCCAAACTGGATGGAGCATCCATATTAGGAGCAAATGGATCTAATGAGAAGGCAACACTACTGGATAGGATCTCGCTGTGGGTTATAATAGCTGTGATCTTAATAATAATAGCCTATACACTACCAATAGCAGAGCTGCTAGGCAGAGGCCTGTCACCAGCTATTTGTATTACCCCAGCTGGTATTAAGCCTTTCACATAGCATAGCTTTTTTCTTTCAGCATGCTTTTTCAGTCATAGAGTTTTATAGCTACCTCTCTATCTCCCTCCCCGCCTGTATATATGTCTATGAGAAATCTAGCGAACCTAGCCACTCTAGGACCTGGTCTCGATATATATGAAGAATCAACTATATACACCCTTTTCAGCTTTACCGCTCTAAGCTCCCTCCACCCTGGCATATTCTCGAGAAGATCTACTTCTTTAAGAGTTCTCTGTATGGTGAAGCCACATGGTGATATGATCAATATATCAGGATTGAATGCTCTTATCTCCTCCCACTCGATTTTTCTTCCCTCGATACCAGCACCTATAATATGTTTTGAACCAGCAGCCTCTACAAGATCACTTGTCCATAGGCCAGCTATATATAGAGGTTTCAACCATTCTATGATAGCTGTTTTAACCCCTTTTCCGGTATTTCTCAGTTCTTCAACTATTCTCTCGAATGTGCTGAGCATCTCTAACCCCCTTGCCTCTCTCTCAATGATTCTAGAGATCACATATGCCTCCCTAGCTATCTCCATAAAGGTTCTAGGGCTATACGTTGCTATAACTCTGGATCTAAATCTTCTATATCTCTTAATCGGTCTCTCAACAGATAGCATAGCTCCTCCTAAGGAGGATATTAGTGGAAAGGCACATACTCTGCAGATTGTTTGGCCCACAAGTAAATCTGGATCTAGCTCTTCTATAAGTTCCCAGTCAACCTCGTATAAAGGTTTTCCCTTTTCAATATGCTCTTTATAGATCCTATCTATCTCCTCTGATGGAAGATCTTCATCGATCTTCAAAAGACTTCTAACAACTTTGGGCTTAGAGATGACATCGGGGGGATGGTCACATTTATCGCTAACACCTACGATTCTTTCAACGTTCTGATCCAGATATGCGATGATCTCAGTAGAACCCGGTTCTGTCGAGACTATCCTTTTAACCATAGAACCACCTAGTAGGATAAACAACAGGGCTATATATGGATTATCTATCCATATATATTGGATCATCTTATGGGGATAGAACTCTAGAATGTTTATTAGAAACAAAACGTATAGCTTTAGGAATTAGATACAGGGATAGTTAAGGTGATGAAAATATTAGGGCTTAGGAATGTAAATATAGATGGGGGCATAGAAACGATTGTAGGTAAAAAGGTTGCTGTAGGCTCCGACGACCTATATCCGGCTGCGAGGTTTGTATTTGAGTATCTAAAGAAAAAAGGTTTCGAAGTAGTACCTGTGGGTTCGCTTAAAACAAACAAGCCTGAGCCATGGCCGCTCGTGGGGCTAGAGGTAGGGCGGATGGTTGCCGAAGGGAAAGTTGATTGGGGGGTTGTAGTATGCTATACAGGAACTGGTGTATCGATCGCGGCTAACAAGGTTAAGGGTGTGAGGGCAGCGCTATGTAACGATGCCCAGACAGCTAGAGGTGCTAGACTTTGGAATGATGCCAATGTTCTTGCCTTAAGCGGTAGGCTTGTTTCTGAGGAGGTTGCCAAAGAGATCATCGAGGCTTGGATATCAACGACAGAGATAGATCCATCAGAAAGGGGGAATATAGAGTTTTTAAAGAAGATAGATGAAAGCGGTATACCATCTAGCGAAGAAGCCTCTGAAAAACGATAGAGAGGGTTTTATTATACACCATAGATATTTTTATATTATTAATATTAAATAAAGAGAGCTTAACTAGATATAACACATCCAGACGGGGATCAAGTGCTAGGATCTTATGCTTGGATCTTTCAGTGCGTGACCCGTTAGTATTATAGCAATCCTAGAATCGGGATCTACGAGACCTTCATTAACAATCTTTATAAGTCCTGCTAAAGATGCAGCGCTGGCAGGTTCGCATCCAATCCCTTCAAGTCTTGCAAGGAGACCTTGGGAGGCTAATATCTCATCATCATCGACAATTACAAAGAAGCCCATTGTTTCTTTAACGGCTTTGAACGCCTTCAGCCAGTTAGCTGGTTTTCCAATTCTTATTGCAGTTGCTACCGTCTCAGGTTTCTCAAAAGACTCTATACCCTTTCCACCATCGATCCACCCCCTAGCTATTGGCGAGGCTCCTCTAGCCTGGACGCCAACCATCTTTGGCATTCTGCTTATCAAACCTATATCGAGGGCTTCTTTAAAGCCCTTATAGAGGGCATATATGTTGCCTCCATTTCCAACAGGTAGGATCACTAGATCTACATCTCCTAGATCCTCAGCTATCTCATATGCAGCGGTCTTCTGACCCTCAAGCCTCCAAGGGTTTATAGAGTTTAGAGGATATAGCATGTGCTTCTCAGATAGCTCTTCAAACACACTTAACAGGGCATCATCGAAGGATCCATCTACATATATGGTTCTAGCGCCATGTAGCATGCTTTGAAATAGCTTTCCATCAGCCACATGGCCTTTAGGGAGGACAACGGTGACTCTGGCCCCAGCCCTTGCGCCATATGCTGCTGCTGAAGCAGCAGTATTCCCTGTGCTAGCCACTATGAACTCCTTGAAACCATAATAGGTTGCAAGGCTCACAGCAAGGCTCATACCCCTATCCTTGAAACTCCCAGTAGGGTTCATACCCTCTATCTTTGCATATATCTCTCTAACCCCTAATATCCTGCCTATGGTTCTCAGCCTTATAGTAGGAGTTGCCCCCTCCCCCAACGTTATAGGTTCGATCTGATCGCCCATCGGTAGAGCTCTTCTATATCTCCACATACTCCTAATATTGTGGAACTTAGATTTAGATATGTCGGAGACTTCTATTAGAACCTCTAGCGGCCCTCCGCAGAAGCTACAAAATGTAGCCCTAATACTAGATGTATTCTCCCTATTACATGACAGACATTTTAAAACAACCCTTCTATCTCTTATCTCTAATCCCATGTATTTCGAACCCTGATTTCCATCATAACCACCATAAATGCTGAGTGGAGCTCTCTTATAAGCCTTACCGCATATTCTCCTTGAGGGTAATGGGGAAGAGGGAAGGCCCACGCTATAGGATAAGGGTCAGGCTCTCTGCTATTGTAAACTTTCTCGCAGGGATCTATAGAACTATGACCTCATTCATATTTACAGTAGTAGTTATAAGGAGACTCGACCCCTCTGAATATGGTTTATATGCGACCCTCTTAGGCTTGGCTAATGCCCTTACAACGCCAATTGGATCTTGGATCTCATGGGGATCTAGGAGGCATGTACTAGGTGTGGCTGGCTCGCTAAGGGCTACCCTTATCCTTGCAGGGATATACATGGCTATAGCGATCCCTTTATTCATAGCTGCAGCCACGATCTTCATAGACGGTGTTTATAGCTATTTTCTACTCTCAATCCTAATAATGATCTTCTATGTTATATTGTCTCCCCTTAACCTATGGATCTCATTACTCGGTCTATATGCTCCTGAGAAAGGGGGATATCTAGGGGTGCTCTTTGAGACTACGAGAGTTGCCCTCTCCTATTATCTAGTAGTTACCATCGGCTCCGGAGTATTTGGAGCTGTTATAGGGCCTGGAATTGCTGGTGTGGTGCTAATTATATCTAGCATGCTTCTCCTAGCTAGGATGGGGGTGGTTGATCTGAAACTGGACATGCTTAGAAGCCGAGTCAATGGGGGTTTTGGCGAGACTATAAGATTGCTAAAGCTATCTATTCTAAATATCCCAGGAATCGTTACTGGTGCTCTTAGCAATATAGATAAAGCTGTTATGGGAATTATCTCCTCGTCAACAATCCCTGCAGCATATGCATCTATAGCCTCGGTTCCCAAAGCCTTTATATCGCCTGGAGCTTTTACATCTGGTCTATATGCAAAGATCCTGAGAGAGCCTAGAGGGGAGGATATAACAGATATATTTATTATATATAGTTTTATTTCCATCTTCATCACATCTATGTTAATAGCGCTCTCAAAGCCTGCTATATCTATCTTCAACCCCGCATATGTTAGCGGCTCGCTGTTATTTATAATGGCATCTATAGAAGCCCTTATCATTGGATATGCAGCAATATTCGAAGCAGTAGCCATTGGCGTTGAGAGAGCTGATGTAGAGGGTAGAAGCTATTCATATGTAGCAAACACAGCTCTTGGAAAGATCCCTCTTGCCCAGATGACAAGGATGGTGATATGCATTTCTATTGCGTCAACCGCTCAGATAGTGCTTTGGAATAGCGGTGTCAAGGATCCTGTGACGCTGGTTATGCCATACAGCCTTGCATATCTGGTATCTTCAGCACCATATACCCTATACGTGTATAGGCTAGCAATTAGAGGTGTGAGGTTTATAATTCCGTGGAGAGATATTGCTGTATTTATAATAGCTTCAACAACATCGTCATATATAGCAGTGCTATGGGGCTCAGGTGATATTGTTATAAAGTCTTTCTGGAGGGATCTCATGACTCTATTGCCAAGCATAGGAATTTCAGTCTCTATATATACGTTAATATCCCTCATACTATCGAATAGACTTAGAATCTTGTTTATAACGGGAACAAAATATGTTTTGAAAACCATCCTATAGCAGATCAACAGGCCTCTTTCCACCCTAAGAGGATAAGATCTTCATCCGTAAAACTGATCTCCTCCCCTTTCAATTCTATAGAAGATCTTTTGCCAAGGTCTCCGACTCATTCCTCTATCCCCTCTTGGGGGACTTGGGATTATGGATACTATTATCGCTTCAGAGGCATATGTTTAACCTTGTGTACCCAGCATTTCTATAGCGTATTGCTAGAGGTAGGCCCCCGAGACTCACATGTATCACAATCATCATCAAAAACACCAGAGGATACAAGGCTTATAAATCTCTATCTCGCCCTAAAAGAGCGAGGGTTTCAGTTGAAGTATCTATGCTTATAGAACCCAAAAGCCCTGCTCTTTTAGGGCGAGATAGAGATCATATTTACAACTGATGGTTCGTCATCCAGGTGGTGATATTTATAAGCCCTCTATCCTCTATTCCTCTGTTGATGAGTATGAAGTTCATGAGCCTTGGGTGCCACCTCTAGCGGCTGTGATGGGTATATAGATCTTGAACATCTATGCCCCATGGGGTGTTGATAATAGTTATAACCTCGAGTCCCTCGATAGGGGATGGAAGGCTGTTTCGGCTTTCATTATTATTTGTAGTGCTCATGTTCATTGGTTTGTTCTCCAGCTTAAGCTTATAAGTATCCAATCCATAGTTGTTTTGATGATGAGGTGATATCCCTGCTAGACCTGGGTGTGGAAAAACCTCGGGAAGCGATGATGCTCAGAGCTCCCGAGACCGAAGCCCTGTATGAGGGCTATGCCCAGAAGGGCTTCGGGGATCCAAGGGTAGATGGGAGCCCCATGCCGCTGGGCTCAACCGCCACCCATGAACCCATAGAGATCCCAAGATCTCTTTGGGGGAGGTGGAAGTCCCTCGATGACCACAGGGATGCTATAGCATCCCTGTGGATCAAGAAGCAAAGCAATCCAAAGCAAATGAATATCAATGACAATCAATAACCATCGAGGGACAAGCGGATTGAGGTAATGGGCCTATGATAGACTCTAAGATAAACTTGGGGGTAAACCTTTTAAAGGGTCATGTAGTCTGAATCTCCCCATTCTATAGGGCTGGGTTCTCTATAGAGCTCTATAGGGCGGAGAAGAGGTCGTCGCGTTATATTCGGCCTCTCAGCTGTGATAATAGAGCGCCGATTCTCTGTGATGCGAAGATATCACCCCTTATTTTTAGCTCTCCTCTGAGATATGCTCTAACAGGATCTAATTCTCCCTTTATAATCTTAACCATCACGTCATCCTTAGCGGATAGAACAGCTGTAGGTGATCCATGTTTACCCTCGACAATCCTGACTATGCCTTCGGATGTTATCTCCATATAGAAGGGAGGTTCACCCTCGATCTCAAACTGGAAATACATCGGACCCCTTATCTGCCCTTTCAACTTGGGATCGTTATTCACGATCTCTGCTGTCCTTCTCATAAGATCTAGCGTTGCTATGAAAGGACCCCTCCAAAGAATAATCTTTTATCCGATATATAAGTGTTCAATATAATTTTTAGACAAAATATCTCTATTACCCTCACATTTAAAACCAGATTTATCCCATGAGAAGCCTGCTGAATATTAGCTTTTAAGCCGATATATTGCGGAAGGTGCTCGCTATGTTTAAGGCTAAGCTGATAGTGCTGATGGCTTTGCTATTAATGGTAATATATATAACTGCTGATGATTTCACTATTGCAGCGCAGCATGTGGAAAAGCCCTTTATACTTGATCCAACATATTCGGTGACACAGATAATAAGGCCGAGCTCCTGGTTTATAGTTGAGGTGAGGGATCCCTCAGGGGTTTTCACACCAGGCCTTGCCACTGCTACTCTGTCCTGCTATATATCTGGCCTTATCAATATTTCCCTAAAGGTAAATGGATATAGCAGCCAGGCTGGTAGACATAGCATCAATTTCTCCGCTCCTATGTTTGAGCTTCCTGTAGGGGGGTTCTACCCATGTTCTCTAGTTATTTCAGATGGAAGGAATCTTTTGTTTAGTGAGAAAAGCCTCTATATATACAATAAGAGCCTAGATAGGCTAGGGATTCTACATATATCGGATATTCATATACTCCTGCCAACACCTATTGGAACCGCATATCAAACTTTAACCTCTGCAGTGTTTCTAGCTAATATGCTTGGTGACATAGATCTTGTGATCAATACGGGCGATACGATAGATAGGCCTGGAGACGCCATGCTTTATACGTATTACAGACAGGCCCTAAAGATACTTTTAAAACCATACTTTTAAAACCAATGCTAGCTGTTCCAGGGAACCACGATGGATCTGGGATAAGCCCAGATGTATTTTCATCTGTATATGGCTCTAATGTTGGCTCGATAACGTGGTTTAGGAGGATTGAGAACTATTTGATAATCGGCCTTGACACATCTGCTAGGGGTGTTATAGATAGTTCTCAGCTGGTGTTTCTCGAAAAGGTTCTGAGAGAGAATCAAGATGCTAAGGCGAAGATCGTTTTAATGCATCACCCGATCTTTAGGGCAGGGGCTAAAGGCTTATATATAGATCAGCCTCTTAAGGATATCCCAAGAGATCTCCTATATGTATCATGGGCAGGTGATGAGAATATAGCCAGGGAATTTCTAAGGCTTGTCGACATATATAATATATCAGCTGTTCTAGCAGGGCATGTGCATCAGGACTCAATAGTTATATATAGAAACAAGACTATCTTCATAACGACTGGAACGCTTGGCGGCCCGAGATCTGACTACAATGCATTTAGAATAGTAGATATATATTCAAACGGTACCGTGGCACCTAGATACGCCCCTAGCACTAGTGCTAATAGCAGTATGAACAGCTATAACATTGAAAAAGCTATTATAAGGTATTGGGTTGATAGGGACTATTCGGGAGTCTTCCTAAACATCTCCAGAGAGCTGGGCATCTCATTTGGAAACTCCGTGAGCGTCTATCTAGATTCTCCAAGCTCTAATAACACAATAGAGAGGATTTTATATGACACTCAGTCTAGAGAGACTATGAAGCCAGCTGCTAAGATAGAAATCCTAGGAGAGAGTGGAGCTGTAAGAACCATATATAGAGTAGATCTTTCAGCTCAGGAGATATATAGGCCACAAGGTATCATAGTAAGAAGTCCAAGCCTAGAAACATCTCTAAAGCCCAATATAATCAATATAGATGTAGATCCAAGGCAACCTAGGCAGGGGATAGACCCAATTAGAGTAAGTGTTGAGATATCAAGGGGATCTACATGTGTTTACAGAGTTGAAGTCATGCTAAGAGCGTCTATGAGTGATGAGGGATCTGTAGATTTATGGGAAGAGGCTCTTCCAAGCTGGGATTATACAAGATATACAGTGGTGTTCAAAGGAGTCAATGCTTCAAAGGCAATACTCTTAGTAAGAGCCTATGATCTCTATGGTAATACTGCTGAAGGCAAGATCTCTATAACATTTAGAGAGATACAGAGGACGACCATATCACCGCCCATAGCTTCAGTGATAACTATTACACAGCCTACTGTATATATAACCACACAGCCGGCTATCATAGTAAACACGTCAGCCACAGCGATCACCAGTGCGAGAGGCCCAACTATGCCAGCAGAAACTATTATCGCAACATCGCAGCTCACATCTACATATACTCAGAGTGCTATAGGCAATTCATTTGGACTTATAGTTGGTATAGTAATAGCTGTTGTTGGTATAGCCTTGGCGGTGATCCTCTTTACAAGAAGGAGAACATAGATTTTAAAAATATTATATAATATATAATCAATATATAATTTATTTTGTTGCCCCTTCCTTTTCACTTTTAGCTTGTTCCTCCAGCTTTTTAAGCTCTGCCTCGATCTCCTTCTCTATCTCTTCGATGGGCTTAGGTGGCGGTGTAGTGGCAAGTGTATAGCCTATCCAGCCTAGGATCCCCATAACGCCTGCAACCGCTGCGAATATCGTTATTTTAATAAGGATCTCTGCTATTTTCTCTGTGCTGAAGAACAGCCCATATAAGTATATTATTATGACTATAGCGCTAATTATCATTAACCCTAGACCGATCAGCTTATCCCTTTCAGGCATTTTAGCACCATATGTAGATGGTATAGGGGATATATATTAATGACATAGCAAGCAATCTAGCAGACCTCAATCTATATATTTTTAGCTAAGCTTACTCCCCCTCTAGAGAGATGCTAGCTGTGAATAATTATTTTGTTTTTTATCGTGAATAGCGGGTATCTTTCATTATAACTTAAAAAGTTTTTCTACGATTTCAAGTAATGTAGATCTTTGCTAAATAGAAAAGTATTTAAGCAATGTAAGATTTTATTTAATTCAAGTGTGTATATATGATGCTGGTTAGCAAATATCTACCACTACCAAGACAAGTGGGAGAGGAGTTCTGGGATATTGAGAGAATCGAGCATATAAGAAGGCTTGCCACCACTGGCAAGCCTTACAAAATACGTGTTGATAGAAGGGACAGCTTGAGGATACTAGATAGAATTGTCTTTAAGGAGCTTCCAGAGAATCTAGATCCAAAGGAGGATGTAGATGCATCCACATATACAGAGATCTCCGGAATACCGATGTCATCCCCCATATATCTAGGGGATATGTCATATGGAGCTCTGAGTGGTATCCCCAACGTGGCTATAGCTATGGCTGCAGATGCTATGGGGATCCTTGCTGGAACTGGCGAGGGCGGCCTACACCCAGATGTGGCTAAATATAAAAGGATATTTGTCCAGTGGGCATCAGCCAGATTCGGGGTCGATATAAATGTTTTGATGAGGGGTATGGGGGTTGTAATAAAGATAGGTCAAGGAGCAAAGCCGGGTATTGGAGGACATCTTCCAGGATCAAAGGTCACCGAGCTTATATCCCTTACAAGAAGGATCCCTGTAGGATCTGATGCTATATCACCTGCACCACATCATGATATATACTCGATAGAGGATCTAGGACAGAGAATTGAGGCTCTAAAAGAGGCTACTGGAAAGCCTGTATATGTTAAGGTAGCCGCGACAAACTATGTACCATACATAGTTACTGGCATAGCTAGGATGGGAGCCAATGGAGTTATAATCGATGGACATGGAGCTGGTACCGGTGCAACACCTATAATGGTTAGGGATAATCTAGGGATACCAATCGAGCTTGCTGTTGCATCTGCCCATGATATGCTAGTTAGGAATGGGCTTAGAGAGGACTTCTATATAATAGCTGGTGGCAGGGTTTCAAATGCTTTAGACGCGGCGAAGCTCATAGCACTTGGAGCTGATGCTGTTAACATTGGAACCGCTGTTCTCATAGCCATGGGGTGTATAATGATACATAAATGCCACATAGGTAACTGCCCCGCTGCTTTAACAAATAAAATAGACGGATCCAGGGTGCTTAACCTCGAATTCGCATTTAGAAGCCTAGTGAACTTCTTAAGAGGATTTACTCTAGAGCTCTCAAATATTCTAGATGCTCTAGGTATTAAAAATATAAGGGAGCTGAGAGGTAGAAGGGATCTTTTATATGGAGACGGGCTTCCAAAGAGGATCCTTAAGATCCTAGGGATCGAGGGGTCAGTCAGCAATCCCCCACATAAGATAGGAGATGTGTGGAGTAGAAGGAGGATCTCATATCTGGGGGAGTTGATAGCCAAGGGCGAGCCTGTAATAATAGGTATGGGTAGCACAGCACCCCCAGAGGTTGAGAAACCCCATAGGATAACAGATTGGCTTAGGATAGATGGCGCACAGGTTACCAGACCCCCGATAGATCCTTATAGAGAGGATGTGGAACAGGGCTTCTACCTAGCTGGTGGGAGGCTATACGTTTCATCACCAATATTCTTTGACGTTACGAATGGAGATGAACATGTGATCTCCTCTGTTAAGTGGGCATCCCTAGCACTTGGGGTAGGGCTCTTTGCACATACAATAGAGCCATGGTATAGAGACATATCTATTACATCAGATTATAGTGGCATTGCTAGATGGAGCTACAAGCCCTTAACCGGGGTATATCTGGTTGTGCCAGCATCCACCTCGAGGGTAGAAGGGCTCCTCGAGGTAAAAGGGCTTCTGGGGTATATCTTGGATGAGGATCTAGGGGATGAAGATCTAGAGGTGGTGGTTTCCGATCTAGATACGAGGTTGAAGGAGATAGGTACTAGGAATTCCTACGATATCATAGTCAAGTCGTCCAGAATCAGAGATCCAGGGGATATTTTAAAACTCATACTGCTTGGAGCTGATAGCATTATAATGCCTGCATCGATACTTGAAAGAGCTATAGGTATGGGCAGTAGGGAAGCCCTCGATAGAAAGGCATTCAATCTAATAGCAGGTATGAAGAAAGAGATAGCTTTGATCTCGGGTGCTGCAGGAGTCTATAGCCTCCAATCAACCTTTACAGGAAATAGAGAGCTTCTCAGAGCAATAGGCCTTTCAGATGCAATTGCCGATAGAATAAGGGTTAAGCAGGCGGGCAGCCCATGATAACCTATGAACCATCCGGATGCGGGATTTTCGGAGTGCTTAGGAAGATATCAGCACCAAAGATCCCAGGATCGGAGGTGCTCAGGGCTATTGAAAGGGTGAGATATAGGGGTAGTGATAAGGGAGCAGGCTTTGCCGTCTTTAACTTAGATCCAGGGATAAATGGAAATAGATATAGAATTAAGGTTTTTATCAATAATGAAAGGGTTAGTGTTGAAAATATAGCTAGTATGCTTGGGTATCATGGTTTAGAAGTTGAGGCCGCTAGGATCGAGAATCTGAGGGGCCCTATATGCTCATGTGAACTTCTCGTGAGAGCTGAAAGCAGTATTAAAATTAGAAGGGCTGTGAGAAAGCTTAACCAAGCTTTGTGGGGTCAGAAACTTGGCAGGATCTATAGTGTTGGGAGGTCTCTAAATATATTTAAAGGAGTCGGATTCCCCAGAGATGTTGCTTCCACATATAATATCGAGAATATTGAGGGCGATATGTGGCTTGCCCATACTAGGCAGCCAACCAACTCACCTGGGCACTATCCTTACTGGTCTCACCCATTTGCTACAGAAGATCTCGCTGTAGTCCACAACGGCGATCTAAGCTCTTTCGGGGCCAACATGGAGTTTCTATCATCCCGCGGATGGAGGGGCTTCGTTGGAACAGATAGCGAGGTTATAGCTATGCTTTTTGAAGAGCTTTTGTCAGACGGATTCGATGTAGAGGAGGCTTTGAGGATCATGGTTAACTCCTCTAGAAGAGTTGAAGCTCTAGATCCTAAGATAGATTATCTATATAGGAATGCAAGGCTAGACGGCCCATTCTCAGCTATAATAGGCTATAACTCAGGCGATGATCTCTATATGATTGCTATAGCAGATAGATTCAAGCTCAGACCGCTGATTCTAGGGGAAGATGATGGGAGAATCTATGCGGCGAGTGAGGAGAATCAGATAAGAGAGCTTAGCCCAAATGCCAGGGTGTGGACCTTAAAGCCAGGGGAATACTTCATTGCGTCTCTAAAGAAGGGTGTGATCAGATATGGAAGACCTTTAGAAGAGGTTAATACATACTCTCCACCCCCTATCTTCGAGCCTAAGGAAGACTTCGATATAGATGCCAGATATCTAGGCTATAAAGAGCTTAACAAAGAGATTTCGAGAGTAGCTCTTCACAAAAAAGTGGTTAGAGTTGCAAATGTTATGGGGCATAGATATATAGGTATAAATCTCCCTAGGCTAGGTATAGGAGGTGTAAGGATAGAGCTCTATGGTGTCGTTGGTAACTGTTTAGCAAACCTAAATGAGTCAAACATCTTCTACGTCTATGGAAATGTTGCGGATGACTGCGGTGATACAATGCATGGTGGAAAGGTGGTTATCACAGGAGATGCCAGAGACGTCCTTGGGCAGGCTCTACAAGGAGGTAAGATCTTTGTTAAGGGGAACGCGGGGAATAGGGTTGGGGTTCAGATGAGAGAGTATAGGGATAAAAGGCCATATCTCATTATAGGAGGTATAGTAGATAACTACCTAGGCGAATATATGGCAGGAGGAGTTATTGTAGTTCTAAACGCGAAAAATCTATCAGAGCCTGTAGGCAGCTATGTAGGATCTGGTATGGTTGGAGGTAGAATATATATCAGGGGTAGGGTATCACCATCTAAAATAGGGCTTCAACCGCCTAAAGCCGAGATGATCAGATTCCTGAGGGCAATGATACTCAAGGGCCTCATAAATGAGGATCTATTAGAGGAGCTTTCAAATCTAGATTATATAGATCTAATTAATAGGCTTCCAGAAGAGGCTGCTAAATATGCTAGAAAACTCTATGAGGAGAGAATCGGTATGCCAACATATGAATATAGAGAACTCTCAGAAGAAGAAGCTAAAGAGCTTCTCCCGATACTCACTGAATATAGCGAGGACTTTGGAGGCGATTATACAAAATATATGGGTGATAAATATACGATTATCATTCCTAAGAAAAAGCTGACCCCCTCCCCAACCTGAATGAATGGGTCTTTCAGCAAAAAAGTGATCCACTATAGAATTGAAAGAAACAAAACCAGAAATGAAATGTGAAATAGCTAATCCTAGTACTAACCTGCTCCTGCCTGTGATCTATAGTTTATCTCTTACGACTATAAGGAGAAGAACTCTGTTGACTGTGCTTAGAAACGATCGATATAGGGTTGACAGTGAATATATCATGATAAAGGGGTTTAGGAGCTTTTGGATCTAAGGGTTAGATGTTCAAGAAAGATACATATCTCTGGGCTGTTTCAGTTTTCATAGTCATTCACAGCGTTGGTGTTGTTGGTGCCTATGTTCTCCAACTTAAGCTTATGAGCGTCTAATCCATAATTGTTTTGATGATGAGGTGATATCTCTGCTAGACCTGGGTGTGGAAAAACCTCGGGATGCTACGACCTTTGGAGCACCTGAGACCGAAGCCCTGTATGAGGGCATTACCCAGAAGGGCTTCGGAGATCCAAGCCTAGATAGGAGCCCCTTTCCGCTGGGCTCAACAGCCACCTATGAACTCATAGAGATCCCAAGATCTCTATGGGGGAGGTGGAAGTCCCTCGATAACCACAGGGATGCTATAACATCCCTGTGGATCAAAAAACACAGCAACACAAACAAAAGAATATCAATGGCAATCAATGACCATCGAGGGACAAGCGGAACAGAGTAGGGCTGAGATACGCTATGATCCCGGTTGCGGTAGAGTGGATATATTGGTGATGGTATGGGCTCTAAGATAGAGGATCTATTTGAGATCATCGGTGTCGATGCGTTACAGGTGCTGGATTCTAGGGGAGATCCTACTGTAGAGGCGATTGTGAGGACAAGAGGAGGTGTTGGAAGGGCTATAGCTCCTTCTGGGGCCTCTAGGAGTAGTTACGAGGCATATGACCTCAGAGATGGTGATCCAAAGATATATAGAGGAAGATCCGTTTTCAGGGCTGTGGAGAATATAAGGAAACATGTTGCTCCTGCCCTCATAGGGTTAGACTCTAGAATGCAGAGATATATAGATAAAAAGATCTTAGAGATCGATGGGACTCCAAACAAATCGAGACTAGGGGGAAACGCCACTACTGCTATAAGTATAGCTGTTTTAAAGGCGGCATCCGATACAGCTGGCGAGCCTCTCTTTATCTATATAGGTGGGCTGGGGGCAAGGGATCTCCCAATTCCAATGATGAATCTCATAAACGGTGGTGCACATGCGGGTAACGAATTATCTTTCCAGGAGTTCTTAATAGTCCCCATAGGCTTTGACAGGTTTTCAGAAGCTCTGAGGGCGGGTGTTGAGGTTTATAAGGTGCTAAAGGATCTTTTGAAGGAGATGTATGGAACCCCCAGCATTAATGTAGGCGATGAAGGGGGATTTGCACCGCCTATGAGGAGTATATACCAGGCCCTAGACATTCTGGTCAAGGCTATATCTAAGAGCGGCTATACACCTGGCGGGGATATATATTTAGCGATAGATGCTGCTGCATCGCAGATCTATGATAAGGGTGTATATAGAGTTGATGGTAAAACCCTATCTAGAGACGAGATGATAGATCTATTTGTTGATATTGCTTCGAGATACCCATTATTATCGATAGAAGATCCTCTAGAGGAAAATGATTTTGAAGGATTCTCGAAGCTGTCGCAGAAGCTAAAGAAGACAATAGTAGTGGGAGATGATCTGCTATCAACGAATATAGAGAGACTCAGAATAGCTCTGGAGAAGGGTTCCATCGGCGGGGCTATTATGAAGATTAACCAGGCCGGAACATATTCGGAAGCTGCAGATTTTGCCAGAGAGGCTATGAGAAGGGGTGTTTTGGTGATCACCAGCCATAGAAGTGGAGATACAGAGGATACAGCTATATCTCATATAGCAGTTGGTCTAGGAACACCTCTTATAAAGACCGGTGCGCCCGCTAGAGGTGAGAGAACCTCTAAGTACAACGAGCTTCTAAGAATAGAACATTATCTCGGCGGAGAAGCCAGATACGCTAAAATTTAAAGATAAGTCAAACTAGAGGAAAGAGGCTGGTTTTTAGGAGTACTGACCTCTTCCCCGTCTTAAAGGGCTTAGGCTTTTAGTTGTAATTTTGGCGATTGAAGAGCAATATTAGCTTTTCTGTCTCTAAGTTATATGTGGAGAGGAGTGTTGAAGATCTATAACACTCTAAGCAAGACAGTAGAGGAGTTTATTCCATCAAACCCTGGTTATGTGAAGGCGTATTTCTGCGGGCCAACTCCATATGATCATATTCATGTGGGGCATGCAAGGGCTTATGTGGCGTTTGATATTTTGAAGAAGACTTTAACGCTTAAGGGCTATAATGTGTTTCATGTGCAGAATATAACAGATATAGATGATAAGATTATAGCTAGGGCTAGAGAGATCAATATTTCTTGGAGAGAACTTGCAGATCTATATACGAGGGAGTATCTGGAGCTGATGAAGGCTATGAGAATATCTATAGATCTGCATCCAAGAGTTACAGATCACATAGGAGACATAATTAGCTTTATTCAGACACTAATAGATAAAGGCCATGCCTATGTAGCTAAAAGCGGATCCGTATATTTTGACGTCACAACATATTGGGATTATGGAAGACTCAGCGGAAGAGGAAAGAGTGATGAATGGAGACAAGAAGAGGAGTTTCTAGCAGAGAAGAGAAATCCCTTTGATTTTGCATTATGGAAGGCTGCAAAGCCCAGCGAACCTTATTGGGAATCTCCGTGGGGGCCTGGGAGACCTGGATGGCATATTGAGTGTAGTGTAATGAGCTCTAGATATCTCGGTAGCGAGATAGATATCCATGGGGGAGGGCAAGACCTAATATTTCCCCACCACGAGAATGAAAGAGCTCAGAGCGAGGCTCTCTTTGGAAGATCTCCATGGGTTAGATATTGGTTCCACGTGGGCTACCTAACAATCTCAGGGGAGAAGATGAGTAAGAGCCTGGGCAATATAGTGACTCTAAGGGATACAATATCTAAGTGGGGTGCTGAAGTGATCAGGCTCTGGATATTCTCTGCCAGTTATAGAAAGAATCTAGAATATAAGGAGGAATCGCTTGAGCAAGCTAGAAACACATATAAAAAGATCGTAGAGGTATACCAGATCCTAAAGAATATAGTTAGGGAGAAGGGGGTTGAGCATAGATTGGAGGAGAGGGATATAGAGATATGGGGAAGGCTATCAAATGCTTGGAAAGGTTTTGTCGCTGCGTTAGAGGACGATCTAGACACGCCAAGAGCCCTTGCATATCTGCATGAAGTGCTATCGATCGCTGGGGGTGAGGTTATAGCTAGGGATAAAGGATCTCTGGCTCTTAAGGCGCTCTCAATTCTGGAGATGATGGATAAAGTGGTCGATATCCTACCGAGGGCTGAGGCGATGCCCGCAATATCTAAGATCGACCCCGAGGATCTGATAAGGTTGATAGTAGAGGTTAGACAGAGACTAAGACAGAGAAAGATCTATGAAGAGGCCGATTGGATTAGAGAACAGCTCATGAGGTTAGGTGTAAAACTTGTAGATGCAAAGGATAAAACTATGTGGGTTTATACTTCCTAGTCCTTTTCTCCTTTGTATTCTTCAGGGATCTCTCTACCTCCTCTTCTAACCTGCTATCTATATCTAGATCTGGTGGTAGTGGGTCGCTGGATAGGATATTCTTCTCCCTTAGAAATTCAACCATATATCGGATATCTATGGAATCGATTTTAATGGGATCTATATGGCCTCCCATCTTTGATCTCAGCCATGCTATGAATTCATCCAGAAGCCCTGCCTCTGTTATCATTGACATTAAATCTTCTCTTATAATTCTCTTAAGATCTTCGGAGGACACTCCAAACACGCTCAAGATAAAAATAGGATTACAATGGATATATAGCTTTTCACACGCTATTATGGGAAGAGCATCGAGATCAGTATTAGCGTGAAGCCCAGCAGAAACATTACCAGTCCAAAGTAGTGAGGCTTTAACCTGAGCGCGAAAACACCGAATTTATATATCCCATATATTGTATAAGATATTATGACAGCACCAACAATGAATAACCCGATCATAAAGACAACCCCTTTAGTACTTGACAGAGTTTCTAAAGCGGTTCCCACCATCGCTTCAATGCCTGGGGGTAGAGCCATATTACTACACCGGTAATCTTCTCTACATGGGATCTATATATAAACTCACACCCATATATCTAATTAGTGAGATGATGAGGGTTAAAAGCGGTGATCGATGAGCTAGCCCAGCTGGCTGATAATGATTCTCATAGGAATTTCTATGAGAAATCTGTCTGATTTTCGACGGTTCAGAGGTTAAAATAGTACATAGCGAGATGGTTGGCTAGAGTTTTACTCATACTCTCTCCAAACATGACCACATTTAACACATTTATAGAACCTAGTTGGGGGTTCATCTGCTCTCCTGGTTTGTAGGAACCAGTATTCAGCTTCGTCGTTACCGCATTTGGGGCACCTAACATCCCTTGTTCTCGGCAAAGCTGTTCTAGGCTTATCGCTATCCAGCACTATTATCTTCTCACTTGGGTTACGCTTAACTTTTGTTGAAGCTACAACTACATTTCTGCTGTTCTCAATGGTCTTTGTATAGCCGCATCTAGGACATCTAAGGCTACCCGATTTTTCGGGCATCATGATGGATCCGCATTGTGGGCAAAACATATGGCTCATATCTATCACACCTCCTCTATATCTTTAGCTCTTATCCTACATCTTACAATATTATACACCCTATATTCGAATATAAGCTTTATCCCTGAAGCAGTTAGAATCTAATGGTTAGTATCTTGAAACACTTATTATATCTGGATATCTAGTTTCAGTTTTAGAGTAGGAGGAGTCATTATTAATATGCTGGATTAGCATAGCTGGGATATGTTAAAAACAACTACTCTTTGTTAATATAACTGCTAGATTATCTTTCTCTCTCTTAGAAGGGCTATGAATGTTCTCATCCACTCTGGCTCATCAGGCGGATATCTTGCCGACACCATATTTCCATCTACCACAGCTGGAGCGTCTACCCATATCCCGCCTGCAGCTATAACGTCATCCTTTATGCCCCACCAACTTGTAAGCCTTCTACCTCTTACCACCCCAGCGCTTATAAGCACCTGCGGGCCATGGCATATTACTGCTACGGGTTTATCTTCTTTGAAGAAGCTTCTCACAATCTCTAGCGCCTCAGGCTCTAGTCTAACCCTTTCAGGAGCCCTTCCTCCAGGTATCACCAATATGTCGAAGCTCTGCTTCAAGGCTTCTCTGAATGATAAGCTAGCTCTTACCTTATACCCATTCTTCCCAGTTATATCCGCTTGTCCCTCGATGATTATTGATTGTCATTGGTATTAATTTGTTTGTGTTGCTTTGCTTCTTAACCCACAGGGATGTTATAGCATCCCTGTGGTCATCGAGGGACTTCCACCTTCCCCATAGAGATCTTGGGATCTCTATGGGTTCATGGGTGGCTGTGGAGCCCAGCGGCATGGGGCTCCCATCTAGGGTTGAAACACCGAAGCCCTTCTGGGCAGAGCCCTCATACAGGGCTTCGAGGGCTTTAAGATAGATATTGATCAAGGCAACTACCTCTCTATGCCATCTCTCACCACCTTTGCTACAGATCCCTATTCTACCCTCCCCATATTCTATCGAGGTATTGTGTATTGGACAGATCTTAGATGTGTTCCTGGGATCCACCATCAATACCGGCACACCATATTCCCTAGCCTTGTCTATTATCGCATTCAGCTCACCCTTCAAAGCACTCTGATATATCCTGTGCCTTAATTGCTTATCCCTATACCTAGCGATCATAACCCTTATATCATCCCCAGATATTCTCTCAACAACTATAACGCCCCTAGTCCTCAGTGCGTCTCTGACTATCAGGTTTGCTGTTTTCATCCTATAGTCCCTCTTCTTCTTCCCCTCCTTAAGCTTTTTCATAGCCTTTCTAGCCTCTCTGCTACCAGATCCGTTTCTTCTCTGGATGCTCTCCTTCCTATAGCTATAGCCCAGAGTAGTCTTGGTAAGATCTGTCTCTAGGATTACTGCGAATGCCCCGTATAGAGTTGCTACAGAGCTCTCATTAACATCGACAGGCTTAATATCCCCAGGCTTGTAGATCTCAACCTCCTTTTCGAGGGATAGGTGGAAAAGCACTCTCCTACTCCTCCTATCAAGCTTGATCTTAGCGTGGGATGTTGGTTTAAAGCCTCTTACAAGAAGCTTATATAACTCCTTAGAAGGCTCTAGATCGAAATACACCCAACCCCTATGGGTGTTGATAGCAACTCTTGTGAAGAAAATGTTCTCAACACCATTTATATTGATCTTGGTAGCATCTATTGGTTTCCACACGTGGTCATCAACTAGCCATAGGCTAACACTATTGATCCTAGGCGCTAGTTTGCCCTCCATCATCTCAAGATCAACTTGGTGCCGAACGATCTCCCAAGATCTCCTCCTGAGATATCTTACAAGCCTCTTACTCCTAAGATCCTTTTTCCCTAGGTTTAAGTACTTAACCAATTCATCAAAGATCTCTCTAGAGTATTGCCTAGCCCTGTTCCTCCTGAGAGAGGATATCCTTTCAACAGCATCTTGGCATAGGCCATGTATATAGTGGGATGGGATATCTGGATAGATATTCCTTAGCTCTCGGTACTTTTCATCCTTAAGCCTATAGTAGCTCTCGATAATATTCCTAGATGCGTGGGAAAGCACATCTCCAAGCATCCTGCCATATATATTCACAACCTCTTCCAACACCTTGAAATCCCTCCTAGATAGCTTCTTTGAGGGTATAACAGCGGTTCTACCAACAACCATCTTATCTCCCGGCTTGATAACCCACTCCCACTTTTCGCCACCCCCCCTCCTAGCCTTTGCCCTAGCCTTGCTCAACTCTCCCAACATCCTTGATCAGACAACCTCTCCAAAGGCTCTGGAATAGCTAATACCAGTAATAATAAACAGAATCAGAGCCTATAAATCTAACTTCTATCAATAAACTATGAAACAGCACCGCTATCCCCTTGCTGGGGGGCAGCGATAATTGTTTCGATTCCAAGCTCTTGAAGCCTATAGTATGGGTAGAAAAGCTCTAGATCCTCAAATCCATCGGCGGATATTATTAGAGCTCTAACCATTTATTCTCACCTTCTATAAAGGTATTCCAAAGCTATTAAGCCTTAGCTATGATTTATTAAGCTCGTAGAATCGGCATGGGGATTTTTACTTAACATGCTATTTACTAAAATGGAGAGTCCATGGAAAATCCCATATTCTATGTTGAGAGGATCATGTGGCTCCTAAAGAGGGGAGAGCTAGAGGAGCAGAGTATAAGAAGAGCTGGGGAGCTTATGGGTATGCCGACTAGGAGGGCTGATGCTCTGAGGGCTAGGTATTCCGAGGTGTTCTCTAGGTTTGTTGAGAAGAGGTGTTGTGAGGCTAATCCTCAATACAGTGTGTGTATCTATTCCTGGAATAGAAAGAGGGCCTTCAAAGCTTTTCCAGTATCGATGTATGCAACTGGAACAGTAATTCTATTCAGAGGTGAGGAGCCTGTGAAGGTGATGTCCAACCCAATGCCAAAAGCTCTTGACTATTCAGAGGCCTTAGACCATGTATCCCCAAACACAGTTCCAGCCTATGTATCTCCTAGGATAGATGGGTGGCAGGTAAATCTATATTTTGACGAGCTGCTAGGTAGATGGGTTTTCTCTACTAGGTATGTGCTCCACAACATGTACTTTGTTAGGGGGAGTCTCAATATAGATCCCTATGGCGAGATCAGCAATCCAATAGTATCGCTAGCCGATACAATAGCATCGAGACAAGGGTTATACGATAAGGCTAGGGGGTATGAGGGGTGGACATTTATCTTCTCCCTCTTGGGCCCTGAGCCTACTATTACATCTCCTCCCTATCCTATAGCGCCTGACCCCTCTGAATACACATTGTACTTAGTGGCTGCTAGGAAAGCTGATGGAATGCTGATCAATGGAGCTGAGGCCTCTAAAGAGATAGGCTGGGATCGCTATCCAAAATCTATAGATGCGAAGAGTTTGGAGAGCCTGTATAGTGAGATAAGGGCTTCTCTAGATACGAGATCTCTCATAGCATGGGTGCTGGGTAGCACCCGATCAGAAGATCCCATGCTTATTGAGATACCCTCCCAATACTACTACGATGCCATGATGGTTAAGCATCTAAATGACGCTAAATCAGCCCTCATCCTATGCTCTGAAGAGCTATGTGATCATCTGAAAAAAATGGTGGGTGAAGAGATAGCTGAAAGGATCGGGAGAATTAAAAGGGCATATAGAAAGCTATATGAAACACTCTCACAGAGAAAATATGATCCGAATATTGTTAGGAAAGTCTCAGAGCTTGTGAGATCCGTTAGGGGTGGTGAGGTAATAGATGAGGAAGAGATATCTAGTGAGCTGTCTGCAGGTAATTTTAAGAGAATAGCTAGGAAGATCCTAGCCCTTATATTTGAGGGAAAATCCCTCGCATCAAATGAAATAATAGACCTTGTGGAAAGAGTTGAGAAGATCGGCTGATAATTATGTAAGCTTAAATAGAAGCTTTCAAGCCAATCGGCTGATGGAATCTCTAGTGATAATCTTAATAAGTGTGTTTAGCTATCAATAGTGGGGGTCTGTTATTGAAGAGGGCATCGATCGGAGAGCTAGAGAATCGTTTCTCAACTTGGTAAAAGAAGAGGGTATAGATGATATTAGGGAGATAGATCCTCAGGAACAACCATGGCCATATCCTCCTATCGTTAGGTTTGATGGAATATCAATCGAGCCAGATCTTCCAAAAAACCTCTATATAACTGACACAACCTTTAGAGATGGTCAGCAGTCATTCAGAGCTTTACATGTGGATGAGGCTATAAAGATCTTCAGGGCTCTCGCTAATCTAGATAACGGGAGTGGTAGGATAATTAGAAGCGAGTTCTTTCTATACACAATAAGGGATCAGGAGATCGTAAAGGCGATCAAGAGACTTGGGTATAGATATCCGAAGGTGATTGGGTGGGGTAGGGCTTCTATAGAGGATGTTAAAAGGGCTATAGATGCTGGGCTTGATGAGATGGTAATGCTAATGTCTATATCAGATATACATATTAGATATAAGCTTGGCCTGACCAGGGATAGGGCTGTGGCAAAGTATCTCGAGGCGGCTGAGTATGCTATGAAGAATGGTATAAATCTTAGATGTAGCTTGGAGGATATCACCAGATCAGATATACCAGGTCTCGTGGTTCCGTTTGTGAGAAGACTTCTAAGGCTTAGCGAGAGATACGGTGTAGAACTTGTAGTGAAGCTGCCGGACACAACAGGGGTTGGTATCCCATATCCACACGTCTCACTACCATATTCCGTGCCCAAGATCGTATGGGTTCTTAGAAGGGTTGTTGGACTTAGATCTGAGCAGATCGAGTTCCACGGACATGGAGACTACTATCTAGGTGTTGCAAACGCGCTAGCAGCTTGGATCTATGGTGCATCAATCAATAACGGCACCCTTTTAGGGATTGGTGAGAGGGCTGGCAATGTGCCTATAGAAGCCTTAGTGCTGCTATATGCTAGGCTTAAAGGAGATTTCGGGGGTATGGATCCGAGGGTCATAGGATCTATAGCAGAGATCTTTAGAGAACTGGGCTATCAGATCCCAAGATACCAGCCAATAGTAGGTGATAACGCATTCTCAACAATGGCTGGGATACATATAGATGCGCAGATGAAGAATCCAGCAACATATCTCTCAATGGATCCCAAGATAGTTGGGAGAGAACCAAAGATCTTGATAGGCCCATACTCAGGGACATCAGGCATAGCCTATTGGATAAAAACCAGGTTGGGGATAGAGATAAGCAAAGATAGTGATCTTGTGAAGAAGGTATATATGAGGATAATAGACCTATATAACAACGGAGCCAGAGACCCTCTAAATGATAAAGAAATAGAAGAAATCGTAATACAGGAGATCAAGGACAGCGGGATAAGATAAATCATTGGCGTTAAAATAATATGGGTTCTAAGAACACATTCATAGCTTACCTAGAGAAAACCAAACACCTTTCTCAATAAACCTCAAGATCTAAATACATATATAGCTGCGAATATAGTTAATAATATAATCTCGTATGTCTCTAGAGATGCTGCTGAGGGCCACCTAAGTATTGGGCCAAGCAGTGCTAGTGTGAATAGAATTAAAATAGATGCTGAGAAGATCATATCGTCTCTCAACCTCGATATTCCATATAGCAGAACAGCGAGAAAAGCTTGTATGAAGAACCATGTCGAGATGAACACATGAGGTCTCGTACCAGCTGGGTAAACTGCTATTAAGGCTAGAAACATACCCGCTATTGATAAATAAGAACCAGCTACTACTCCTACTCTAGATCTAGATAAATATATCATGTGAATAGACATCAACTCTAAAAATATTGAGGAAATGATGAGACCCATATTATAGATCCAAGCATTGTTAGCCCTAGGACCACCTAGATCGCTGAAAGCATCTCTGTAGAAATCAAACCATCTATTAATACTTACAGAGATCAATGTGAAAGCCCAGAAGATTATTGAAGCCATTATACCAGAGTATTTTATCCATCTCCATTTAATATTAAAATACATATAGTAAGAACCCCAACATTTTCTAGTTTAATACTAGTTTTAATTTTGTTACAACTGAAAGCTTCGCCTTTCAAGGCAAGAATGGCGTCTATAAGCCCTGTATCCTCTGGTATTCTCGATGACGATGATGCATGAAAATCTCGGAGGCCACCTCTAGCAATACTCAAGATGCTGGATACACTAGGTTAAACATATGCCTACAAGGCTATGATAAAAACCATAGCCCTAAGTTCCTCGATGAGAGAGATAGGGATGATGGGCCGGAGACCCCAGCAAAAGATCTTATATAGAATTGAAAGGAGCTCAGATCATTATAAATCTGATCAGATTCCTTTTATATGTTTATTTAGGAATATAACTAATGGACACCAGCTGGGCAGCCAACATTATATTATTATTTATCATTATTAAAGTACTTTATCATCTAACCCTTGTAGCGGCTTTGTATTGTTTTTAATGAGCTTGTTGGGAAGTTTGAAACACCAATATATAACTTAATATTGATGTTTAGCTCTGGGCAGCATTCTACGAATAGTGGGATGGATAGATTATGGGGGTTCGGGTTTCATTGGGCTTGATATTGTTTGATATCAAGCTCTCTTCCCTTGGCTTCAAAGCCCTCGGGATCCCTTTTCATCGGGATCCATATCGCTGAGCTCTACCCGCTTTGGGTGACCCCTACCCACAGCTCCACCCTCATAGAGATCTCTGGTTCATAGCTGTGGAGGAACCCCGCATATTGTTTTTTCTCTTCTATCTCCTCTTGCCTTCTAGGTATCTCCTCCTAATGTTTATAGATGCAGCCTTATGCCTATTCATCTTTAATCCACATCTTGGGATTCTCTAGATGTGTTGCTAGGATCCACATGAGCTGTTAATGCCACCTCTGATATTCTTCTATGTATTCTTTTCCATGGTGTTCTATAGTTCCTCTTCCTCCTATTCTTAGCCCTTTCTTCCTGCTAACCATATCCTCTTTATCAAGATCCTCAAAAGCATGAATAGTGTTTGGGAATAGCATTCTAAGACCTGCTGAGAGCTTGTTTATAAAGTCTTTTTCCTTATCCCTCTCCCTTCTAACATACCTCTCATAAAGCTCCCTCTTACCCTTTGCTCTGTGCTATAGCCTTCTTACGCTCATAAGCGATCTTAATGCTCCGGAGAGGCTTTAGATCTACATGTATAAAACCTATCGATGGTTCATAACCGTTCAATGATGACTAGTTGCTATCCCAGCCAATAACCCTCCTAACATAGATCTCCTTAGAGCTTTGAAGGGATAACCACTCTATCGTCGAAGATTATAGCCTCACCGACAGCCCAGCCTCTAACTCTGTGCTCAAACCACGTTGATCTCCATGATATAGTCAAATATTTTCCAGGTCTCAGCGTTATTCTTATGGTCTTAGCTTGGTAGTCTATCTTTATAAGCGTTGTCTTGCATCTAGCGAATCTCCTCCTAATCCTCTGCTTGACCCTCCTAGCCCTACCCTCAGATATCTCTTCCTCCAATTCTCCATAATCGAGTAGGCTGTCCTGATAACAGAGTCTATCCAATGCTGCGTAGGGGTTATCCTTCATAAACTCTTCTCTAAGCCTTTTCTTGAAAACCCTGTCCCTCGTTATTACTGGGACACGCATCTTCAAACCTATATTAGTGGTTAGCTTTCCACCCCTTCTAACAAGCTCTGGGAAGCTGATCTTCACTCGATACTATCCCATATTATATCTATAGCATTCTGAAGAGCCATAACATACCATGTTATCAGCCCCCAAACCCTATCACCCCTGATAGGGACAGAATATGATCTCACAAGCTCAAGGATCTTCAGCAAATTCGCTCCATAAAATGATATATCAACCCTTATAAACTTTTATGAATCTCGAAGCAATTTCTTAAGGGCTTCTAAGTTTTTTATATATAGTGGTGCTTTGTCTTGATATTCAACATTGTTGTATGCTTGATACAACGGATGTTAGCTGTGATTATATGTATAATGACAATGCTTCCTTGGAACCTTAGTATTGCTGGAGGTGGCGTTAATTGATCTCGGCCTGGTTTACTCTTTTCTATTTCTATATTATTATATTAATTAGTCTTAACCAACTCTGCTCCTTTTTACAGTCTCAGTTTGTCGATTTTGGAGATGGCACAGGATGTCTGGTAGAATCACCTTCTACTGAGAATACAACCTGTTATTTATCAACAAATTTCATAGCCAGCTATGTGCTGAGGGAGTTATGTGGGTTAGGATCTATAGCTGATAAGGTAGACACACTATTACTGCAATATCATCAGTATTCGTTCCACGACTATTATCAGATCTTATTATTT
>Ga0326762_1000120_pt1 | contig 41481 bp, 47 predicted proteins | sample NORPS_S_FD_207669 | JGI IMG/M metagenome (GOLD analysis project Ga0326762, IMG submission 207669) | Hot spring sediment microbial communities from Norris Geyser Basin, Yellowstone National Park, WY, United States - NOR.PS_S | ecosystem: Environmental > Aquatic > Thermal springs > Near-boiling...
CCGGATCCATTTCTCCTCTGAATACTCTCCTTCCTATAGCTATAGCCCAGTGTCGTCTCTGCAAGATCTGTTTCTAGGATTATTGCTAATGCCTCGCAGAGAGTTGCTACAGAGTTCTCATTAACATTAACAAGCTTCATATTCTCTGGGCTGTAGATCTCGACTTCCTTCTTAAGGGATTTCTAGAAGCTCTTTTGAAGCCTGGAATGTTTGAGAAGGGTACTGCATGGTTAACTTGGATTCGTAGCGCCCCCCGAATCTTCTCTATGCTTTTTCTCTAGGTATAGGGCTTTGATTCTATATGAAACATATTTATCTTCGGGTGAGAACCTGGGTGGGTGGGGATCTATGGTTTCTGAGTTACATGCTGGGCATCTCTCTTTTAATGTGTATCTACCGCATTTAGTGCATTTCCTTATTAGATGTTTCATATTATTGCCTCACTTATATAGATCTAATATAGATCTATGTATAGTCTTTCTCTGTTTCTATGTTCTCTCAAAGCTGAATTCTACTCCGAGTTTCTTTGACGTTTTCTCCGCATGCTCGATGGTCTCAGATAGGATCTTTTCTAGCTCCTTATAGTCCGAGCCCTCGAGGGTAAGTCTATATCTAGGGGCTCCCAGGGTATATAGCTCGATCTTAACCCCGTTCTTGGAGTATTTATTCTCGACTAGGGCTATTATTTCTTCAAAGAGATCTTTTAACCTCTTTATTCCATCAGAGGCTCTGGATCTAGCGGTTATGATCCCTGATATGGATACCCTTTTAACCTCAACATGGCGTCTCGCCTCCTCTATAAGGGTTCTCAGGATCTCTTCATCAATCTCTAACCCCCGCGCTGCTTCCTCGCCTCTAATAGCTAGCTCCTCTATACCAGCCATGATCTCTTTGTATTTATCCTCAAGCCTCCACCCAATCTTCTCATATACGGCTTCAACGCTCATGCCAAGCCTCTTAGCAACGATCTCCAGTATGTTGTGCGCCTTCTGAGCCCTCTTCCACAGTATCATCTTACTCCTCCTCTCCTCATCGTTAACCTTCTTCGTGGATACATCAACCGCGGGGGGTTTCTTAGTCCTATCAACCCTTATAACCTTAGCAACAACCCTCTGACCCTCTCTAAGGACCTCCTTAATATCTTTAAAGTGTCTAGCCGTTATCTCGCTCCACGGTAAGAATGCTCTATAGCCCCTATACTCATCAAGGGTTACGTATGCCCCGTAATCAAATATCTCCTTGACAGTGGCTACTACAAGCTCGCCGGTATCTGGGATCTGCTTTCTCTTTAAAACCAGGCTCTCACCCCAGGATCTTTATAACATCGCCATAGATAATAGCCTTGCCCCCAGTGCTCCTAACAAGCTGAGAGCCGCATATGAAGCACCTAACAGGAAAAGTCGCATGATCAAAGATCACCTGCTCATTACCACACTGCCTACACCTAACCCTCACAAACCTGCTCTTAGGCTCAGGAATAAGGATCTTCCTTCTCCTCAACCCCTAACCACCTCTACAAGCTCAGCCTTCTTAAGCCTAATACCCCTCCTATGAAGTATATAGCCACATTTCTGACACTTAAGCTTAAGAACAGTTTTCTTCGTAACCTTAGCAAACCTTTTTTGCTCAGGCTTCCTCTTAGACCCATACCCCTCCTGCTTAGCTAAATACCTCCTCTGTCCCTCTGCCAAAGTCCTCCTCTTTCCATGCTTGTATATAGCCACACTATGTTCTGTATGCGCCTTACACCTAGGGCAATAGGTGTTGATCGCTTTAGGGATCTTCAGCGATGACACCCAATATGAGATATACCAATAGAAGTATAAAAGCTATGATACTCTCCTCCGCTTGTCCCCCGATGGTTATTGATATTCTTTTGCTTTGGGATTGCCTTGCCTCTTGATCCACAGGATTTTTAGCCCTGTGACCATCGGGGGCTTTCACCTCCCCCAAAGAGATTTGGACACCCCTGTGGTTTCATGGGCGGCTGTGGAGCCCAGCGGCACCGTGCTCCCATCTACCCTTGGATCCCGAGGCTCTATTGGGGCATAGTCCCCATGCAGGGCTTCGGTCTAGGGAGCTCTGAGCATCATCGCATCCCGAGATCTCTCCACGCCCAGATCTAGCAGAGATTATTGCCTCATCATCAATACAATCATGGACTGGATGCTTATAAGCTTAAGTCCAGACAGCAAACAAATATAAAAGCATTCCTACTACCATGAAAAAGGATACAGCCTCCTAGGCTCACATTAGATCTAGATTGCTCGTGGCACAGAAAAATCTCTGTTAAAAGGGTTCTTCTAGCAGAGATGAGTATGTTCAACAAATGGCTTGAGGAGTCGGGCCTCACTCTAAAGATACCTTTAGACAGCGGCGGGCTTGCAAGAATCTTCATCGTGGAATACGATGCCAAGAAAGCCCATTTCCCAGAGGTGCTCAGCCTTAAAATGCCGATCATAACTAGATATGATGGGAGACCATTCCACGAATTCCTAGATGACCCCTCCCCTCTCCAGGGGTTTCTATGCTGGGGTCTCGGGTGTTAGCCCTCTGGTGGGGGTTAATGCTTCTATCCCCAAGATCATTGGGTTGGGGGTACGCTTCGAGGTCTCCCCCTAGGGACATCGGGGCACGCTAACGGGGTGCCCATCCGAGGCATCAACCCCCAAACCCTCAAAGAAATAACCTCATCAACAAAAACACCTACACTCCAGGGCTTAAAAATCTTACCCCACCCCGCCTTAAAAGACGAGGTTTGCCAAGCTTTAATATCAGGGCTTCGATGTTGTTTTTTGAAACATTCTTCAAACGATCGGGATCTTTTATGTACTTCGACACCTCCTCTATACCTATCCAGTCTAAGAGTCTGAGGTCTAGCACAGCTTTCAGCATATCATGGATAGCATATCACAGGTCTTTCCTGAAGTCCTTCCCAACCTTATTCTCCGCCTTAGACGCTAGTTGATAGCCCAGCCCTGTGATCCTTACCCTGTGCTCTAACCCGGATATATCTGTCGCAGAGATCTCCTCCACAGATGCCTCCGCCATGTTCAGGGATATTTCGAATCGCAGATAATCAACTTTTGCATCCTCAACTCCTAGAACCTCATTGAAAACTCCTCTCAATCTCAATATCAACTGATATTAAAGCTTGGCAAACCTCGTCTTTTAAGGCGGGGTGGGGTAAGATTTTTAAGCCCTGGAGTGTAGGTGTTTTTGTTGATGAGGTTATTTCTTTGAGGGTTTGGGGGTTGATGCCTCGGATGGGCACCCCGTTAGCGTGCCCCGATGTCCCTAGGGGGAGACCTCGAAGCGTACCCCCAACCCAATGATCTTGGGGATAGAAGCATTAACCCCCACCAGAGGGCTAACACCCGAGACCCCAGCATAGAAACCCCTGGAGAGGGGAGGGGTCATAGCAAATGGTAGAGAGATCTGGAATCGGAACTACCACTATGTTCTAGTAAGGAAGAGATACACACTTGAAGAAATAGCTGAAAGAATTAGAAACAACATATATAGGCTATAGAGACTTACACCTGGGACCAGGCAATAGGAAACCACTCCCCTCAGGACAGGGTGAAGGTCATAGCTGGCGAGAGCGATTCTTGTAAGCTGTCCCAAGGAATCCATGATCTTCACACCTATGCCTTTCATTTATAGAGGTAACCATTTTTCTTTCTATTTCCAATCCTCTCCTAGCTGGTTTCGCCATAGGTCTTCTACTCATACATCTTATAATCCCTCTAGCGTATTGGCTAGTAGCCCGTTTATGTAGTCTATGTCTGCTCTCTGTGCTCCTAGGACACTGAGTATGAACTCATCAAGTTTACGTCTATGGGGGTTACCTATCTGTAGTGGTAGCGGGGGTAGCCCAGTGCTGGAAATTTCTTTGACCAGGTTCTCTGCTTCTTCTCCATATTCTCTGCATATGCTTGGGTTTGGGGTGGGGAGTTTTAGGTAGTCGTCTTCGAGGAATCTAGTCCAGGACTCGCTTATCATCCGCCCAGTATGGAGGAGTAATATTATGAAGAGGCTGCTATTAAACCATAGAGTTAGGAGTGGAGAGCATGGCTTATCGAGCACAAGGTAGAAGTTCTTGGTAGCTGAGGCCAGGGCTTCTGTTGCCACAGCGAAGACTCCTCTACTCCTGAATCTCGCATCAACCTTATCTGGGAGGAAGAGGGTTGCAAAAGGCTTCTTACTAGCCACCTGCCTGTACACATGGCTATACCATCCCCTGCCGAAAGCCCTAACAGCTATGCTAGCAGCACCACTCTTCAGCCCCCACTCCACATACCTCCTCACATCGTCTGGGAGCTCTCCCAAGCCAAGTGGGGGTATTCTGACTAGGTAATGATCCGGTTTCACAAGGATGTTATCCCTGTACAGTCCAGGCTTCCTAAGGGCTGGGATCAGGTATTCCCTAGGCAGCTCCAGGGCCTTATCCCCTCTACCCACCACCACGAAATCCTCTCCTACATCGAGCACCCTCCAAAACCTATTTGGTATGAGGAAGAAATCGGGCCCGTACATCTCAACACCTCTAACTATGCTCTTCTCCCCAAAAGCATCGGCGAAGGTGAGTAGCATTCTAGTCGAGAGCGAGGTGGAGAGCATATCTATAAACGATTTTAGAGCCCCTATCTTGAATAGGGCGAGCCAGTTGAAGTCCAGCATAGCTGGTATACTGCGTAAGTCTACATAGTGAGTTCCCGGAGCTCTCACCCTACCTAGAGAGTATTCTAGTTTACTGGCCTCTACACCGCTGTCTAGGGTTATGAGTGCTGTCTCACCCCCTCTCCTTGACTTTGAGGCTACGAGGATGATCTCCTTGAAACCGCTGCCCACCGAGAAAGACGACTTTCCCCTCTTCTGTATCAGAGCCAGGACGTCATAGTTCTCCCTTAGAAGCTTCTTAACACCCTCTCCATATATTGTGTAGAATGTCGAAGCGGGGAGCACCGACGCTAGCAGGCCTCCCTCCATTAGCATGTAATCTGCTAGGAATATGGATAGTGTTTGGAGGTTTAACTGCCCCCTCGTTATGTACCTTGAGTAGCGTGAGCCTGTGAACTTACCCCACAGGAACCTCCTATACCCTGCGTCTAGGAGCTCCCATCTGGTAAACGGTGGATTTGTCAGAATTAGGCAGGCGTATGAACCATAGCTCTTAACAGCGCCTGTGAGGGCTGGCTGGATCTGGACGATCTTGAATGTGTCGCCGCATCTAACCTCAACCCTATCTAACCCACATAGCCTTAGGAGTTGAGCGTACCCTAGTATGCATGCAAGAGGATCCTTCTCAAAGCCGATAACCCTCCTAACATTCTCGCATCCAAACTCCTTAATAAACCCAGCTAGCAGAGCCCCAGAGCCCATGAAAGGATCTACTACAACGATATCCTCAAAGCCCGACTCCAACAGGTAAGCCTTAGCGAGAGTAGATACAACTCTGACCCCGATATGATCCGTGTAGTAAGCAGCTAGAACCTTCCTCCTAGATTCCTCCATGAAGTTGGGAATATCATAGAGCCTATGGACCAGGCTACCTCTCCGAGGAGCCCTCGCATCCTTCAGGGCCTTATCTAGGTCAAATAACACCCTAACACCTATCTCCTCAAATACGCTTGTATCCCCGCCAACCTCAAGCACAGCAGATAAGGACTCTACAAACAAGCTATAAGCCTCACCTGGAGAAACATACTTAGTAAAATCAAGTACGCAACGATCCTCACTCTGATCCTTAACATAACCTTCTCTAAACCTCAACCCGCTCTTAAACATGCCTGCCTCACCAACATGATCCAGATAATCAAAGCTCTTACCAACCCTATCCGCTTGTCCTCCAATGATCATTGATTATCGCTGATATTAAGTTATTTTGGATTGCTTTGCCTCTTGATCCACAGGGTTTTTAGCCCTGTGGTCATCGGGGGGACCCCCACCTCCCCCACAGAGATCTTGGGATCTCTATGGGCTCACTGGTGGCTGTTGAGCCCAGCGGAAAGAGGCTCCCATCTAGGCTTAAAAACCCCGAAGCCCTTCTGGGCATTGCCCTCATACAAGGCTTCGAGGGCCTTAAGATAAATATTTAATAATGCTACTACCTCTCTATGCCGCTTCTCACCACCTTTGCTGCAAACACCTATCCTATCCTCCCCATATTCTATCAAGGCATTGTGTATTGGGCAGATCTTAGATGTATTCCTGGGATCAACCATGAGCACCGGCACATCATATTCCCTTGCCTTATCTATTATTGTGTTGGGCTCTCCTTTCAATGCACTCTGATACATTCTGTGCTTCAACTGCTTATTCTTATACCTAGCGATCATAATCTTTATATTGTCTCCCGAGATCCTCTCAATAACTATAACGCCCCTAGTCCTAAGGGCGTCCCTTACTACTAGGTTTGCTGTCTTCATTCTATGGTCCTTTTTCTTTTTTCCTTCTCTAAGCTTTTTCATAGCCTACCTAGCCTCTCTGCTACCGGATCCATTTCTCCTCTGGATGTTCTCCTTCCTATAGCTATAGCCCAGTGTCGTCTCTGCAAGATCTGTTTCTAGGATTATTGCTAATGCCTCGTATAGAGTTGCTACAGAGTTCTCATTAACATCAACAGGCTTAACAATATCCTCAGGCCTGTAGATCTCAACCTCCTTCTCTAGGGATAGGTGGAAAAGCACCCTCCTACTCTTCCTATCAAGCTTAATCTTAGAATGGGATGTCGGCTTAAAACCCCTAGCCAATAGCTTGTAGAACTCCTTAGAGGGCTCAAGATCTATGTGCACCCAGCCCCTATGAGTATTGATGGCAACACTTGTGAAGAAAATGTTCTCAACATCATTTATATTGATCTTAGTTGGGTTTACTGGTTTCCATATGAGGTCATAAACTAGCCATAGGCTAACACTATTGATCCTAGGCACTAGTATTCCATTACTCATCTCAAGATCTACCTGATACCAAGCTATTTACCGGGATTTCTTCCATAGATGTCTCACGAGCCTCCTACTCCTAAGATCCTTTTTCCCCAGAGCTAGATACTTAACCAACTCATCAAAGATCTCTCTAGAGTATTGCCTAGCCCTGTTCCTCCTTAGAGAGGAAATCCTTTCAACCGCATCCTGACAAACCCCATGTATATAGTGGGACGGTATGTTGGGGTACATATTCCTTAGCTCTCGATACTTCCCACTCTTAAGCCTATAGTAATTCTCAGTAATATTGATGCGTAGGATAGCACATCTCCAAGCATCCTGCTATATTATATTCATGACCTCTTCTTATGCCCTGAATTCTCTCCTAGATAACTTCTTTGACGGTATAACAGCTGTCCTACTCACAAAGATCCTATCTCCTGGCTTAACAACCCACATCCACTTCTTATCGCTCTATTTCCTCCTCCCAGCCATTATCCCTGGGCCTCGTTCGCCCCTAAACCTTCACTCCAACCATTAATTAATAATGAAATAATATAAAAAGATTTCTAATATCATGAAAAGAGTTCAGCTCCAGTTGGCAGCAGCCTAAGCCTAACGATTCGTATCTTCACGCCTTCGCTCTTGACCGCGCGGCTCCTAGGCCCTGACATCGCCTGACCTGGCTCTGTCCTAGAGACTATTGCCTGGGAATTAGCCCTCATGATCGATTGGTTTAAGATTTGATGAGGCCCGGATCTTTTGCTAGATCCTCAGTAGAAGCACTATGTTTAGTAATATAAATATAACTAAGATTGCTGTTGATGCGTATATCTTAGCTGGGTCACCGATCCACATGCTACTAACTAGTAGGGCAAGGCTTAGTATTAGAGCGGTAACCGTGGATAGCTTGGGCTCTACATATGCTAAGGCTATGTTTAGAGTTGAAAAGAGAGCTACGGCTACTAGAATAGCTAGGGCTAGTAGATCTTGGGAGAAGCTGATTAGGCTGGCTATATCTAAGAGTATAAGTGATATTGAGAATCCAATCATAGCCCTTCTCATAGGTGTGAGTGTTTCTCTAGCGATCCTCTCTCCATCCTCTAGATGATCTATCATCCTCTTGATCCCCGCGTATATCTGGCCATATAGCTCTTCCCTCAAAGGCTCCGGCGTCTCTTGTATTTTCACACAGATCTCTGAGGATCTCTTTGCTTCTAAGAGCGATTCACGGATCTTATATTTAATGCTTTCCTGAAGCCTTTGAGAGGCGCAGATCTTCGATAACATGTTATAATCCACCCTAATATACCTTAGGCATCCCGAGCTCTCTATATATGCTAGCTCCCTAGCCAGATCCTCACAGAGATCATTGCCCATTCGGAGTATGACACCCTCCCCGCCCTAAAGGTCGAGGCTTGCCTTGTTGTCAGCCAATATGTTTCGTCCTCAAAGGCTAATAACTTGATTAGGGTTGCTAGCTAGATATGTTCTCCCTTATAACCCGTATCAGATCCTTCTCAGTAATGATACCAGATAGATTTCCAGGATCTCCTACTAAGACGCACTTGGACCTTGTGTTTAGAAGCCTCTTAGCCAGCGAAATCACGCTGCTATCCTCAGCCACGAACATGGGCTCTTCATACCCTATTGCAGAGATCCCGCTTCCAACTAATAACTTTTCAGGGTCTCCCCCTATGTGTTCCTCAGAAATCCTGTGGATCACATCGAGCATCGTTATAATACCATAGATCTTATCCCCACTCATTATTACAAGCCTTCTAAAACCCCTCTGGATCATGACCCCAATTGCCTCCAGGAGCGGAGCATCGAGATCTATAATCTCGACGGGCCTAGAGGCTATATCAGAAGCCCTCAGATCCTGTGGTATAGCCTTTAACAATACCCTTATCAAGCTATCCTCAGACACTACCCCCAACGAGTCTCCTCTCTCGTTGATGATAGATATGCATTCATTGCCATAGATCCCCTCGATCGCTTTAATAAGATCTGAGGAGACCTCTATAGCAGAGATTTTCATGGACACCTCTGAAGCCACCTTATCCAAGGCCCAGGATATCCTACCCCTCTCGACAAGGACTATGCCTTCCTCCGATAACTCGAAGATCTCTCTTGCTATTCTCTTAACAGTTATATATAAACCAGTATCCCCAGAGGGATCCTTACTAAACAATATAGCACAGTACCTTCTAACCCTGCTCATCTTAATAGCGACCTCCCATATCCTTGCCTCAAGGTTAACAGCTGGCACGAAGGGATCTATGAGATCTATGAGATCAACAGAAAAATCCGGCAATCCAGCTCACCTTCAAGCCCTGAATCTACTGTGATCTAGAGAAATATATAAGGCAGCGTTTCCCCTGCCCGGGCTACGGTGCTCCACACTCCCGAGCTAGATGCTGATGCCCTTATCCCTCCTCAGATCTATCATGTCCTCCAGATCTTCACCCGTGCTTATCAAAGTTATAGGGACGCCTAGATACTCCTCAATAGACTCAATAAACCTCTTAGCATTTATAGGCAGCTTATCCCACTCCCTCACACCCCTAGCTTCTCTAAATAACGCATCTATCTTAGTTATAGCCACCTGGGTCGCTGAATTTATTCTAACAGCCCTCTTAGCAAGCTCCATATTGAATGGCGCAACCCTTCTAAGCCTTCCAGTAACAGTCCCCCTCTCCACCAAGCCCAGCCTCTCTATCTCTTCCCGTCCTAACTCGCCCTCTAGAGGACCCTCGCCCACCCTAGTGACATATGATTTGAAAACAACTATCACATCACTGACATGCTTGGGTCCCAAGCCTACCTCTGATAGGATGCCTGATGCAGATACATCTCTAGATGTTACATAGGGATATGTTCCGTGGTATAGGCTTAGATAGAGGCCCTGTGTCCCCTCAACAATAACTCCAAGGCCCTTATCAACCATATCCAGTATCTCCCACGTGCTGTCACACAGGAATCTTTCTAACTCTCTGAATTCCCAGGCCAGCCTAAGCCTTCTCAGAACCCTCTCAGCCATAGCTGCACCAACACCCTGGAATGTTGATCCTATGCCCTTCAGAACCGAGTCTCTCTTCTCAGCCTCAACATGCCTCTCCTCTATAACACCGGCGTATCTATCAACGCATATCCTATCAAACACCACGGTCTCTGAAATCTCATTGAGCAGGATATCCACTTTAACTAGAGAACCCCTCGCTATATAGAGCCTTACGCCCCTCCTAACAAAGGCAGATGGGACGATCCTCAGCCTCCAGATCCTTCCACCATACACAACTGTGTGACCAGCATTAACACTCCCAGTCCTTATGGCTGCTGCATAGCCCCCTCTCAGCCCTAGATAGCCAGCCACCTTGCCCTTTCCCTCATCGCCGAAGAAGCCTCCACATACGACGGTTACCACGGCCTAGCCTCCTCCCCGGATCCCCTTGCATAGCTCTCCCTAATGGCTCCAAGTGTGAGGGCAATGAATCTTGCCTTCTCCCACAGCTCCTCTATGCTCTTAGCCCCCACATACGAGAATCCTGACTTTATACCGCTCACTAGGTTGGCTATGATATCTGATGCAGAGCCTCTATATGGTACAAGCATCTCTATGCCTTCTGAGGCATATGATGAGAGATCCTCCGGGTCTTGTCCATCGATAGAAAGCCTTTGGGCATATGATGAATTGCTCGCCATACCTCTATACAACTTATACTTATACCCCCTAGAAATAACGGTCTTTCCAGGGGCTTCGTCCGTCCCCGCTAGTAGGTATCCTATCATCACGCTAGAGGCTCCTGCTGCTAGTGCCTTAACTATATCTCCAGAGGATCTTATACCCCCATCAGCTATAACAGGGACGCCGTGTTGCCTAGCAATCCTCGATACCTCCATTATAGCTGTGAGCTGGGGGACTCCCACACCAGCTACTATTCTTGTGGTGCATGCATACCCAGGACCTATCCCAACCTTGATCCCGCCCACATCGAGCTCCACCAGATCCTCAGCGGCTTCCGAAGTAGCTATGTTCCCAACAACAATATCTATCCCATCTCCCAGGCTCTTCTTAATGGATTTGATAGCTTCTATAGCGGGCCTGCTATGGGCATGGGCCACGTCAATCACTATCGCATCGACACCAGCGCTATATAGTCTCTCAGCCCTCACGAGATAGTCTCCCCTAACTCCCACAGCTGCAGCAACAGCCAGCCCCCCATCCCTTCCAATAGCCTCATTACCGCTTATTTTTGCAGGCTCTCTCTTAACCCTCAGAACCTCTTCAACCTGCTTCTCAATGGGCATGAATCTGTGGATAACCCCTATACCCCCCATTCTGGCTAGGGTTATAGCCATTCTATGCTCAGTGACGGTGTCCATGGCGGCGCTTGAGATGGGTATGTTTATCCAGAGCCTCTTAGAGAACCTGGTTTTTAGGCATACCTCTGATCTCGAGGCTAGGTCTGAGTACCCTGGTAGGAGAAGGACATCATCTAACGAGAATCCATAGCCAACTATTTTCCCCAGATATCCCTACTTTTTCATAGAAAAGGGGGTATTTAAATACCGGGTGTAGGAGATCATTTAATATACATAAAAAGTAAATTAGATTCTCTAGCCCCTCTTAACAACGATCTCATAGGCTATTTCAGCAGCCCTCTCCCCAGAGAGTAGCATAGCACCGAACGTGGGGCCCATCCTCGGAAGGCCATGATACTCAGCAACGCTTATCCCAGCAAGCACAAGGCCCGGGAACACTTCACCAGTGTGCTTAACAACGAGATCCTCAGAAGCGTCTGCCCACATCGGGCCCAGAACCGAGGACTTCACAAGCCCTCTAGAGGCTAGCTTTCTAACAGCCGCAGCCTCGTGACCGGTAGCGTCTATAACTACCTTCGCCTCGAGACCTATTGGATCTAGACAGGTTATCTGTCTCGGCATCCCTTGCACAGGTGCCGAGTTAACCACAACCCCCTCTACTCTACCGTTCCTCACAATCAGGTCCTCAAGGACTGTGAGTGTGAGAGTCCTGGCACCCGCTTCGAGAGCCTTGCTAGCTAGCTTAGACGCTGCTAGGGGGCCGTGTGTTATGTATAGGCCTTTTCTATATTCTCTATAGGGCACTCCAAGTTCATCTAGTATCTTGTTGGCTGGATACCTAAAGGTAATTGGGTTCATTAGGTATCCACCCATCCACATTCCTCCACCTAGGTAGTTGTTCTGTTCAACGATCAGGACTTTCATGCCTCTGAGAGCTAGTTTCCAAGCAGCTGTGAGTCCTGCTGGGCCTCCTCCTACTATTATTACATCGCTTCTTGAGTATTCCTTTATCAGGTTGCTGAATTCCTCAACTATTGCTGTGGCTATCTCTGCTTCTGATACCTCTGCAAAGATCTTTTTCCCCATAGTCTTACCAAAACACTTGCTATAGGGGGTTAATATATATGTTATAGGTTATCTATAGATCTTCTCCTATGTGGGTCTCATGAGTATCTTCTCCTCATTTAGCAGATAGGATGAAGCCACTATAAGGGCTAGGGAGAATGCTAGCAGGAATCCTAGGTGTAGTAGGGAGCCCGTGATATCGCTCATGGAGAAGGCCTTTATAGCTAGTACTGAATGTGTATATGGCAGAATCATGAGGGGAGCCAGGATCCAGGTTGGAAGCCTATCTATATCGACGAATAATGCTGAGAAGAATATAGAGGATGAGAGGATCGTTATTATCGAAGAAGCTATCTGTGCAGTCCTCATGGTTGCACTCCTAACTATTACAGGGAGTGAGAGCGCTAATGTAGAGAGTATCGTTAGGTAGACTACAACAGCACTTATAATAACTAGCTGGGGATCGTATCCTCTGCCTCCTAGCAAGCCCTGTGAGAGGATCTGGAGGAAGATTATTACAGCAACGACCTCGACTATGGAAGCGAATAGACCCACCAAGGAGCTGGAGAAAGCCTTAGCAAGCACAAGCTCCCTCCTCCTCAGAGGAGATATGAGGAGGATCTCGAGGGTCCTCCTCTCCTTCTCACCCAAAATAGAATCGACTACATATGTTGTTGCGGGTGTTGAAACAAATACTAGGGAGAATGCGAGGAGCCTAGCAACATAGATCCTCATAGCCTGTTCAAAACTTATCTCCTCCCCTGAGGGGGTTATATATGCTGTGAGAAGAACAATGATCGGGTCTCTCACGCTATTAGGATCCGCTTTGACGCCAGCCTCCATAGATAGGAAATCTATTTTTATACTGGATATATTAATAGACAGATCCTGGATAGTTGAGTAGAGATCCGAGATAAGCCTATCAGCCCTAGGGGAACCAGGGATCCTCTGGATCTCGAGCAAAGCCCTATCCACAAAGGATGAGAGATTCCTAGCGAACCCCCGAGGTATTATTAACACAGCATCTATAGACGACCCGGTCTCACCCCTATACACAATATACCCTTTAGAAGCCATTGAGGCAGCGATATAGCCCTCGATATAGGACGAGTTGATAGATATATTCCCAATATATCCAGTCGAGCTATCCCTATTCACTATTAAAAGGGCTCCCTGCTCAAAATACTGGAGATATGTGCTCATAAACCCTAGGAGGGGCAGCATAACCAGTGGAAGGACTGCTAAGGCTGCGAGGGTTCTGTAGTCTCTAACAAGCTCTAGCATCTCCTTCCACAGAAGAGGCTTTATAGACATCTGCATCCAATATCTATCTCTCCCGGAGAATATAGGGTAATGATATGGATGAAAAATATAATATACTGATCCTATATAAAATAATCTCCTTAATCACGTCTCTGGAAAAGGGTACGTCTATGACCTTCTCTTTGCCCTGAAGGGCGGGGTTTCTATTGCTGTTTCGAGTGTAATTTGATCCTTGTATGGGTTCTAGTGTAGGCTACTCGCTGCCTTCTATAGACACATAAGCTCTGTAACACTAGGTTTTCTTTAAGGTTCATCTATATATAGAAGAGGTATACTGTGTCCTTCTGGGGAGACATGTTTTTAGGCTTCTAGGCTGTATTATTTTGGTGACGAGCCTCTGAATACTGTTTTAAGGTGTTGGAGGCTGGACATTAGTCTAACATCTCTAGCAATGATCGGTGGGGGTGGAAGCAATGATCTCTGCTAGAGATCCGAGGGTAGAGATAACCTATTATAAAAGATATTTTCTAGCTCTCAGGCCCTGGAGCTTCCCGATGACAGCTGTGTCTATAAGTGTTGGGGCTGCATATGCCTATAGCTCCCATGCTATCTTCGATCCTGTAATATATTTGATCACGCTCTTAGGGTCTATAGCTCTCCACGCATTCGTGAACATCACCAACGATTATTTCGACACTCTATATGGTGTTGATAGGCCAGGATCGCCGACTACGAGGTATAGGCCTCACCCACTAGTCTCCGGGATCATGACGCCTTCGCAGGTTATCGTGCTATCTATATTGCTATTCGCCACAGCCCTTGCTACGGGCATTCTCCTCACGGCTATGGGTAGGTGGTTATCAATACCCCTGGGCCTGCTAGGCTCTCTAGTGGCTCTAGAATATACTGCGCCACCTGCTAAGCTTAAGTACAGAGGGTTGGGGGAGGTCTCTGTTTTTCTCATGTGGGGTCCTCTCATGGTTCTTGGGTCCTACTATACCCAGACAGGATATATAGATATTGATCCTATAATGGTATCGATACCCATTGGGATCCTTGTTGCCTCGGTTCTACTCATAGACTCTATCAGAGACTATGAATATGATAGATCGGCGAAGATAAAAACCCTCACAGTGATCATGGGGAGGGGAAGAGCCTTAACCCTATTCATAGTCATGATATCTTCAGCATATATAGCTACACCGGTGCTCTTCATAACAGGTGTGACAGGGCCATCAATTCTATTATCACTAGTAACAGCACCCAGGGCAGCAACGCTACTAAAATCCTTCTACAGAGAGGTGCCAGACATAGCAGCTCCACAGACAGCACAGCTAACAATGATCTACGGAACTATGATAATCCTAGGACTAACGCTACAGCATCTCTTATCTCTAAAGTAGTATATTATAAAATATAGATGCTCATGATACTCTATACCTTGTCGTCAGAGATCTATAGCTCTGTTACAACTAAAGCCTCGCCTTTTAAGGCGGGGATTGTTTTATCAGCTTTCCAGGTATTTGTTTTTGGAGGAGCTCTATTGTTTCTGGTGATGAGGGTTTGCTAACCATCTCGATCGGGATGAGGGTTAGTCCCGAGCCTGGGCCATAGAGCTCCTCAAGAGATACAACGTTGCTCTCAACTATGCTATGAACAAGATTCTGAGCCTAGATCTGAGAAGCATTGGGGGTTCATAACGCTCTATATAGAGAGCTGAAGGAATGGTTTGGCCTCCCATCTATGGTGCCATTGAATGCTATAGGGATGCCCTTGCAAATACCAATGCCTGAAGGAATAATACTAGGAGGGGTAGGAGGCCTAGGGTTAGGAAGCTGAGCATGCTACTACACCAAGGATCAGGGTATAGGATTGAAGAAGGCTACGTGGAGATCATAGGCGGGGTTAAACTCAAACTCATTGGCTTGGATAGGAGATACGATAACTATGAGAATGGAGAGGCTAGGCTCGTGTATAGAGATAATAAGATTATCCTGTGGATCTCTAAGAGGATCCCCAAGCCCAAGCCTTATCAGCCAAGAGACGTCATAGCCATAGACATTAATGAGAGGAAGATAGTCTATGGAGATGATAAAATAAACAAAGAGATAGACACCCTGTATGGGGGAGGAGAAGAGGGATCCTGAATAGAATAAGATCCTATCACAGAAAGGCTAGGAATATATTGAAGGACTGGGCTAGGAAAACATCTTTTGAGATCATGGAGCTTGCTAAGGAGCTTAGATATGCAGTCGTTAGGGAGGATCTAACCGGGCTGATAAACACACTGAGAAGGATCGAGAGCAAGGATCACAGGGCAAGGATCACCATAATGGGGTACAGGAGAATAGGGAAGTGGTTAGACTGGCAGGCCAAGAAACACGGAGTTCCCCACGTGAAGGTCAACCCCAACGGGACGTAGTCTAAGTGTCCAAAATGCGGTTCCAAAGGATTGGAGGAGACAGGCTATAGAAGGCTTAGATACCCAAGATGCGGTTTCGAAGCAGACAGAGACGTCATAGGGAAGCTGAACATAAGGATGAGGGCGCTGAAGACCCTGGGAATATCATGGGATCTCTGACCACCCCTACTGCCCCCCAGATGACAGATGTAAACCCGAATAGATGGGGGAACCAATGAACCGCTCTGAGGCGAGGGCTCTGATGATGATCCGAGGAACCCTCGCCCCTTCAGGGCAGGGAGAGATCAGAGAGAGCACTAGGCATAAATAATTTCTAGCCCTGGCGATAGATATTGATATTATATTCTATAAAGAGTAACATAACTCTTAGACACCCTTATCACACGTCTATCACACGTACAAAATAGTTGATGATCCTATATAATGCTAGGAAAGTGGCAAGCAATGTAAAGTATTATTGGGGATAATATGTCTTTTAAGCCTTATAATATTATTAATCTCGAGATACCTATGGTAAGGGCTGTATCCTTATCTTTTTTCATGGTAGTGGGAATGCTTTTATATTCGTTTGTTGTCTGGACTTAAGCTTATAAGCATCTAATCCATGATTGTATTGATGATGAGGCGATATCTCTGCTAGATCTGGGCGTGGAGATACCTCGGGAAGCGATGATGCTTAGAGCTCCCTAGACCGAGGCCCTTTATGAGGGCTCTGCCCAGAAGGGCTTCGGGGTTTCAAGTCTAGCCCTAGATGGGAGCCCGGTGCCGCTGGGCTCGACAGCCACCCATGAAACCACAGGGGTATCCAAAACCCTGTGGGGGAGGTGGAAGCCCCCGATGCCACAGGATCAAAACCCTGTGGATCAAGAGGCAAAGCAATCCCAAACAAATGAATATCAGTGATAATCAATAACCATCGGGGGACAAGCGGATTATCCAGGCTGACTATGATTATAATAATACTCGCCATAGTGATTATAGCAATAGCTGATCGATCATAGTACTACTACAGGGAGCATCGCAACAGCTTGGGAAAACAGCGACCCAAACGGCAACGACACTTACCACAGCGGAGAGAGCAACACAGTCCGGGGCGCCGATACAGCAGATACCAGCTTCTAAGAAAGATGTTCTGAAAGTAGCAATAGGAACAGATCTAGATACAGTAGATCCGCATGGGCAGATATCCATAGTAGTTTATAATGTTTTGAGGCATGTTTATGAAACTCTCCTATGGTTTGATGATAGGGGTAATGTTGTTCCTTGGCTTGCTGAGAGGTGGGATGTCTCTCAAGACGGTCTTGTATATACATTCTATCTGAGAAAAGGTGTTAGATTCCATGACGGCTTCGAGTTCAACGCAACTGTTGTGAAGGCTAATCTAGATAGGTGGATAGACTCCACAGTAAGGGTTCCTTCAAGATCTCTTGTCGGTAGAATCGATAGGGTCGAGATTGTAGATGATTATACTGTAAGAGTATATCTTAAGGAACCCTATACTCTATTCCTAAAGGCCATTGGCGTATTTCGTGTTAATGACTAGTCTTGATGTTATTAAGAGGTTTGGTAATCAGACCATCACTGAGGTTGTTGGTACAGGGCCCTATAAATTCGTCTCCTGGGAGAAGGGTAGGAAAGTAGTTCTAGAGAGGTTTGATGACTACTGGGGTCAGAAGCCCGCAATAAAGAGGATTGAATGGCTAATAATACCAGGGGCATCAACAAGAATCGCAGCATTACTATCAGGAGATGTTGACTTTATATATGCACCGCCTCCTCCAGATCTTGAGAGGTTAACTAGTGATCCTAGATTCAATGTGTATACCCCTATTAGTAATGCATATTTACACCTAAGCATTATATCTAGAGGACCGCTAGCAGATCCCAGGGTTAGGCAGGCTCTGAACTATGCTATAGATAAGGATGCTATAGTAAAGAACGTGCTATATGGTTTAGGAGTGCCTGCAGACTCCGCCGTACCTCCCAACTCTTTGAGTATGTTAAGATGATGCAATATAACTATGATCCTGAGAGGGCTAGAAGGCTTTTAGCAGAGGCTGGGTATCCCAACGGCTTTAAAATGGTGATCCTTCACCCCACGGGAGGATCTGGGTTTATAAATGATAAGGGGGTTGCCGAAGCCATACAGGCTTATCTATCCAGCGTTGGGATTCAGGTGGAGCTTAGAACCGGTGACTGGCCTTACTACATAGCTGAGCTAACGAAGCCTATGAGGGATAAGCAGTATGACGCGGTACTAAGGCTATATGGCCCCGCTATTGCGGACGCACATTTCTTACTATATCCACTGCTGCACTCCAGCCAAAGGGATTATCCTATATAAACAATTACTCGAACCCCGTGGTCGATGCTTTGTTGATTGGGGCGTCCACCAAGATCAATGCTACAGAGAGGGCTGAGCTATATCGAAAGGCTATAGAGATTATATAGAGTGACGCTCCATGGGTTTTCATAGCCTCTCAAAAGCAGTTCTATGCTGGAGTGAAGGAGCTAAAGAATATATTTATAATTCCCAGCGGTCTCCAAATCTACTTCTACTCCTCCTATTTCTCCTGAACAGACTTTTTATAACTACGGTTCTCTATTTTTGTATATATAGGCAATCCGAGATAAGAAGTATTGGTGCTAGCTATGACTTTCAGCATTGTGGGTTTTGACCCCTATACAGAAGATCTAGGTGTGGCTGTTTCAAGCAGATTCCTAGCCTCGGGTGCTGTAGTTCCGCATGCGAGAGCTGGTGTTGGTGCTATAGCTACACAGGCGAGGGCCAACTATCTCTATGGCCCTAAGGGATTGGAGATGCTTGCTAAGGGCATAGACCCCCAGTCGGTCCTCGACTCTTTGCTAAGAGAAGATCCTGATAGGGAGGTGAGGCAGGTAGGCATAGTAGATGCTAGGGGTAGGGTCGCAGCTTTCACCGGGAGTAGGTGTATAGATTGGAAGGGGCATAAGTTTGGTAAGCATGTGGTGGCTCTAGGGAATATACTGGTTGGTGAGAGAGTTCTAGACGCGATGCTAGAGGCATATGAATCCACGGAGGGCGAGCTAGTGGACAAGCTTCTTGCAGCCCTAGAGGCTGGTGATAGGGCAGGAGGCGATAGGAGGGGTAAGCAGAGTGCAGCCATCCTTGTTGTGAGGGAGAATGGGGGCTTCCTGGGTTTCGGGGATAGATATGTGGATCTCAGAGTAGACGATCACCCAGAACCAGTCCTAGAATTGATAAGAATATTCAGGCTCTACGACTCAACAAGGCTCTTGAGACCAGGCTCCAGAGAGATAGTCGCAATGCAAGCCAACGATGTGAGAATCTTGAAGCAGGCCCTAGCCAAGCTCGGCTTCTATAGAGGGGAGATAGACGGATATATTGATAAAGAGCTTGCACAGGCGCTAACAGCTTATCTAGCTAGCAGAGGGCTATCAACGATCCCGTATATAGATGCACAAACAGTCAAGAAGATCATTAGGGAAGCAGGGATCGAAATTTACACAACAAAAAGCAGGGATAAAACCTAAGATTAGAGCTATATAACCCTCTCCCATTCTAGAAGGGCGAGTTCGCTAGCTTATATGTCAAAGAAATGCCCGATATGCAGGGCAATAGAGAATCATGGGAGAATATATAGGGGGCTATTGAAATGCTATAACATAACAAAGTATTCAACGCAGACCTAGTAGGGGTATACAACATTTTAGCGAAGAGAAAAGCCATAGCCCCGAGCCCTGCACTATGCGGGGTAGGGGGTAACACGCCCGAGACCATGTGCGAGGCTGAACCAGGCAATAGCCTGGAATGTAGCTCAAATCTCCCGGCTCTAAGGGAAACTCTCGTCCTTCAGGGCGGGGAGGAGGTAAGAGGGGTCTTGGACATCCTCCTGCGGGAGTATAGGCTTCTATGATAATAGGTTGGGGATAGCTTGTGGGGTTCCTCTCACACAGAGTCATTAAGGGGCCTAAGCCCTAGGATTTGATCCCTATGTCTCGAAGCATGATCCATAGTCTTCATTGTAGTCATTGATGCCTTAGAGAGATCATAAAGCATCACTTCTCTCTAAAAGGTGAGATTCGCTGGGCTTCTATGTATCTACCAACCAAAGGTATTTAGAAGAAATTCACATAAATCTTGATTTATCATCAATCCCAGGATGTCTTTAAAGAGCGTCAGCCGAGACCAAGTAATCTCTCTATTAGGTATAGGTAGTCTCTGGCCTTCTCCATGAGGGGCCTATGCTCTTCATCTTCGTAGAAGAAGCCGTAGAAGACCTCGCCGTGAAGCTTGCCTCTCACGTCTAGAAAGTAATCTGCTAGCTTCTCAGCCTCCTCCTCGCTAAGCCCAGCTTTTCTAAATGCCTCCTTAACAAACCTCCTCCAGCTTACCCCAGTAGGAGGTCTTGCCTCGCCATGGTATCTCAGCGCCAGAGCCTCGGTAGCGCTTTTAACAGAAGCCCATACCTTCTCTACAGCATCATGGGCATCGCCTTCTCTGAGCATCTTGAGGCCCTCGTCTAGGTAGTTTCTCGCTATAGCTAGGTACTTCTTAATCTGATCCTCCAGCTCCACAGAACCCCCATCAACATAAATTACATCTATGGATTAAAATACCTATCAACTCTCATAGAGCTCCTCCTTTGAAAGATAAAATCCTCTTTCACGTAGAAGCGCTGCTCAATACTATTGACTCCTAGCCCTAACCCATGCCCTGACGATGAGCCTCTCAAGGTATAGGATAGGGGTTATCTTCATATCGCCAGGCTGGATTGATACCAGCAGATGGGCCTACCCACCAAGAAAGCCCAAACTCTCTAGGATGGATCATATGCAACATCTCGCAGGAAGGGTGGGGCATGTCAGAGGACATAGCATCCCTAATATCATTTCTAGCCTCGGAGAAGGCTAGCTGGATAACAGGAGTCAACATAGTGATTGGCGGGGGCATGATAACCAAGATGATCTACATAGATGTGGATATAATATCGAAGTCCGCAGAGATCCTAGCTAGTGTGAGTGGCGTTGCAGATGCTCTGAAAAAGATCCTTCTAGATCCTTCAAAGGTCGCTGAGACCCTCAAAGTCCTGAGATCATCGGGGATTATCTAGTCTCACAGTTGAAATCTCTACCCTTATAACCTTAATAACTAGGATGGGATCGAAGGAGAATAGGCTCTTCTCACATATCTTAATCATTAGTTGAAGCAGGTTTTCAGATGTACCATTCCTTTAAAGCAACTTAAAAAGGGTCTTTTCCAAGGTTTAGGCGTTTCCTGACAAAAACGAAAGATTCATCTAGATCTCTTACTATCCTAATACTTATATTATTAAATATATTTAAATTATATAGATCGTGCTGAGCTGTGCTCAACACTCTTTATACTAATGAAGGCAGGAGTGCTGAGATAGATGAGGACGACGAATAGCTGCCAAATAGAACCTATTGAAGGTCTCCAGGGCATTTGATCTTCAGTATAGCTGTGGCTCTTGGAAAGACATGCCAATGATCTCTCTAATCCTAGCTAAATCCCTCCTTATATCGAGACCCTTGATAACAGCTGTGCCCCTCGTGGGTTTAAGAACTGTTGCGAGGAGGAGTAGGAAGGTTGTCTTACCAGCACCGTTAGGCCCGAGTATTGTGAAGATCTCACCCTCCTAATATCAAGATCTATTCCATCGAGGGCCTTAACATTGCCATAGTACTTAGCAAGATCATATGTTCTAATCGCCTCCACAGATCTCACCCGAGCATGTGACCTTTAAACAGGCAATCCCGAGGCGCGTTGCCCTATAAAGCCTATTATTACCAACAACTAAAAACTCCGCCATACCTAGATTCACCAAGGAGTTATCTACACTATATCTAACCCCCCAACAAGGCTCTAAGAACATCGGATAAATAATAACCTGTTTTTCTGCTAATCTCAGATGCTGGAACGCTACGAGGATAAACCCTTACGAGGAATCTAAGAACACTAAGCCTAACCCTAGACCTTCTAAGGGCATAGACGTATCTGTACTCGTTACAAATATCACTCATATATTGCTCCACCTAGCGCTCATATACTATGCACATAGGGGGATATAATTCTTAAACACAGTTATATATTGAATGAGCTGATTAATGAGGTAGAATATCAACTGCATAGTCACCAGAGCACAAGGTTTTTCAAATAACCAACAACATTTATTCCGAAGGTGAGCACATGGCCCCCAGAACTGTTAAGGTGGATCTCGGTGGCATTGATAGTGGCAATAGCAATAGCATCAGGAATATCAGGAGCCCTAATAGGAGGTTGGCTCCTAAATATTGGAGCTGCCAAAGAAAAAGAAATGGGATCTCACTCTGGATCCATTGAGTCTCTGCCCAATTTCATGGGAATAGATCAGGAGGGCTTCTACGTATTTAGGAAGCAGGCATCTTGGAGAGCGATTACAACGTTAGCTGGCGGTAAGGAACTTAGTGGTAGTGAGATTTCCATAGGTGAGGTTAGCTCTATGTTTGCTCATTTAGGCATAGCATTATTTAGGGTTCCTTCACCTGGGTTATACACGTTCTACTATAGCATAACGCCGCCAGATCCTGACGATGGTTATTTGGATCTTAGATATCTGCAAGTAATAATTATGAGGCCTGAAGCTATTAAGCCCGACGGTACCGTAGATCTCTTGAAGATCCTCACGTGGGAGATATATAAGTATGAGAGGGTTGTTAAGGTTCAATTCTATGCCGACGCGCCAGGCGTTTATATGGCTGTTTTTGGCCCTGCGGACAACTCTATTGTAACTCTAAAGGCGTATAAGAGTGGAACTCCTATCCATAATGTACTGAAGCTTAAGGTAGTATCCTCTACAGATCCAAATGTTAGAGGAGAGATACTGAGCGCAGAAGCGCTAGATCTCATAATAACGAAGATCAATAACTTCATAGTTATGGAGAAAGTGTTGCATGAACATAGATAGTATTAGCATTATATGGCATCTCGATCCCAATCTTTTTTTTTTAATCCACAGCCAGTATATCTTGGGTGTGATTTATGTCTGGGGAGAGGTATGTTAATGCAGTTGTTGAGAGTGTAACCAGGATTGGTAGATATATGATTATTAGGCTGAGACCTTTGGAGGAGTTCAGATATAGTCCTGGAAACTCTATAGACATATTTCTAGACCCCAGCTACTGTGGTGGGGGTAAATGCTTCAGAGTGTTTTCCCTAGCATCCTCCCCCACAGAGGATCTGCTTATGATAGCAACTATATATAGGGGTTCAAGGTTTAAGGCCGCTCTCGAGAGGCTTGTTGGGGGTGTTGTCAAGATAACAGGGCCGTGGAGCAAACACTTCGCTCTGAGAGAGGGTGCTGAGAGCCTTCTATTCATTCCATATGGTATAGGGATCTCGTCGATGAGATCCATGATCAAATATATCCACGATAAGTGCCTCGGGATAAGGGCTAGGCTTATACACATTGATGACGAGGGCTTCTTCCTATTCAGAGAAGAGATCGAGGAGATATGTAGAAGGAAAACTAATGTCAAGGCTACATTCACAACTAGGATACCAGATCCTGGGGAGATCGCTAAGGAGATCAGCAGCCTTGGAAGCCCATTCATATATGTCTCAGGACCCCCACAGGGAGTAAGGCTCATAGTAGATGCTCTGCGGGCAGCCGGAGTTAAGATCGGGAGAGAGGTAATCGCTATCGAGACCTTCGAGGGATACGAAAAAGAGCCCGATACGAGCGATCATAGCTAGAAGATCAACCTATCAGGCTGCCCCTGACTTAACGTTATATTTAAATACCTCTAATCGCTTTCAATTATTTGATGCAAGATGGGGAAGCCACAAGTATAGGAGGATAGTGGAGGCGGTTGAGCAAACTGTTAAAGACCCTTAGGAGAACAGTTATGCTAGAGAGCTGGGTTAATAGGTTTGGCAGGCTCTGAGGGAGATTGTTGAAGCTTATAAGAGTATGTTTCAAAAGATGCTTGGCTATGCTCTAGAGCATAGTGCATCGCAATCCACACTACACAGAATATTTTATAATAGGTTTAGGGAGAGACATCCATGGTTTCCTACGTGGATCATAAAGGGATGCTATAGAGATGCTGTTAGGAGGGCTAAGTGTTTAGAGAGCTTAAGAAGAAAGGGCAAGTAGAAAAAGATAGGCCTGAGATAAGGAGTATAACATTGATCTACTCTGATTCGCAGGATTGGAGGTTGAGGGATGGAGCTATAGAGTTGATAACACATAGTGGGTGGATCAGGATAGGATATAGAAATCATAGACAGCTACATAGATATCTCTATAACAATTAGAAGCCATCAAGCGAGTTGAATGTGTTAAGGATTATATATCCCTATACGCATAGTACAGGAGCATTAGGTGGAGCAATGCATGAATCTCTAACTGGGCAGGATTTGTGGGAGCGATTAGAACATATGATCTTGCTAAGTACTATGGCAATGTTAAGGCCCTCGATGGAATAGATCTTGATATTAGGAGGGTGAGATCTTCACAATACTCGGGCCTAACGGTGCTGGTAAGACAACCTTCCTACTCCTCCTCGCAACAGTTCTTAAACCCACGAGGGGCACAGCTGTTATCAAGGGTCTCGATATAAGGAGGGATTCAGCTAGGATTAGAGAGATCATTGGCATGTCTTTCCAAGAGCCACAGCTATACTGGAGATCAAATGCTCTGGAGACCCTCAAGTTCCACGCCTCCATGTATGGTATTAGGGGTTCTGAGAGGGATAGGAGGATAAGGTATGTGCTGAATAGACTCCAGCTCGAGAGGATCTCTAGGAGGAGACTTTTAAACCTATCCGGGGGACAGGCTAAGAGGGTTGAGGTAGCTAAAATCCTTGTTCAGAGGCCACCAATAGCTTTCTTCGACGAGCCCACAGCTATGGTGGACCTTGATGGGAAGCACATAATATGGGAGGAGATTAAGAAGCTTAGAGATGAGGGATCAACTGTTCTAGTTGCAACCAACGAGATCTACGAGGCTGAGATTCTCAGCGATAGAGTAGCTATATTTGATCGGGGTAGACTCGTTGTGGTAGGTGGTGTGGGAGAGCTTAAGGAGAAGATCCCATCGGGCGAGCTTATAGAGGTGAGGTTCTTGGGAGCATATGGTGAGACTCTTGAGGAGGAGATCAGATCCCAGTTCAAGCCAACCCATATGATGAGTGGTATGGGATATATAGCGATAAGAATCCCTGGGGCTAAGAAGAAGGTTGCAGAGGTTATTAAGTATCTAATGGATAGGGGTTTATCGATTGAGTCTGTAAGTATAAGGGAGCCAACGCTGGATGATGTCTTCCTCTACTATACCAAGAGAAGGATCTCAGAGCCATGAGGCTCGGGGATACCTATTGGCTTCTATAGCTAGGTATATATCTAGGTCAGGGGCCCTAGCATCTTTCTTCGCTAAGCCTATCCTGAGCAGGACATACGTGGCTAGCCTCAATGCCGTAGTGCTCGTGCAGATCTTGGTTTTCGCGTTAGCGCTATCCCAGCTGGTCAGGGTTGAGGGCTACTATCGCTATCTAGTACCAGGTGTCGTGCTCCTATCATTCTATACAACGATATATAGCTTAATTGACAATATATTCTTCTTCGCAACAAGGGCTGAGGTCTATCTATACACCTATATACTCCCGCTACCGAGATACATGCTTGCAATAGGCTTTACGCTTGCTGTGGGCATTATGTGCATACCCCTCTACATACCCTACATAGCCTTCCTAGCACTAGCCTCTCCACATGCCGGCTCTCCCACAGGGGTTTTGATATCGATAGCATCTATAGCGGCTATGATGGTTATATTCTCAATAGCTGTGGGAGGCCTTCTAGCATCGATCTATATGAGTATTAAGAGTAACTGGAGGCTCTTACTAGCAGTATTCCTCTTATCCGATATATTGCAGAGATTCAGCACAGCCTACTACCCACTTAGCTACTTCCCAGAGGTATATAGATACATAGCAATTGCCAACCCAGTCACCCACTTTATAAACCTAAGCCTAACAACAATCGGCATCGATCCCACACTCCTGATAGATCCAGGATTCAGTGCGGCTATCTTCGTAGCATATGTGCTAGGATTCTCAGCGATAACCATCTTAGGAGCCCAAAAATTTGCCGAGGGGGGTAGACTAGTTTGAACCCCCTCATAGCATTCTATAGGATACTTCTTATGACCAGGATAGGCTTTACCACATGGTTCAGAACCCAAGAGATCCTGGTCAGCATATTTGTCTCAAGCATACTCTACATAGCGGTCTTCGGCCTTATCTTCTCCAGACTATCGTATCCAGGTTATATCGCATATATAGTTCCTGGCGTTGTGTCTACATATTCGGCGATGCTCCCTATATATCCTGTTGGAACACTCATACACATAGCCATGGGGAGGGGTGGATACTACGCTTACGTGATGCCAGTTCCCAGATGGAGTATCGTGGCCGTCCGCATAATAGTAAGCTTAGTCCTAGTGGTGATAGCATCTATAAATACCATAGCTTCCTACTGGATCCTAGCAGGATACCCAAACCCAGCACTATTAATAGCGATTCTACCCGCAGCAACTCTGACAATCTCTATATCGCTAATCTACGCCTCACTAGCATATATTATGAGGGATGTCCCTAGATACTTCACATTAATACCCTCGCTATCCACAATACTATCGATAGCCAGCACAGCATACTACCCACCTGCATCGCTATCATATGTGCCATCCATTCTTAAGGAGATAATAGAGATAAACCCCATAAGCCTATCCGCAGATATATCTAGGATCCTACTGGGAGTTCTAGATGGAGAGATAACTATAAAGATAGCGATACTAGCTATCGAACTAACCATGATATCGATACCGCTAAGCATGGTATTGACCAGAAAGCTGGAGTTTTAGTATAGAGGTTATAATCGAAATCTAGAAGAGGATCAGAGCCATATAAACGATCCCAACACCTAAACCCAACCTAGATCTATTTAACATCTTTCTCAGCAATAAAGCAGAGCGCTCTAGTTTTTAACATATATATAGTAAGCTCATTAATGAGCTGAAAACTCAAAAACATAATCATTTGAGCATAAAGAATTTATAGAAAATCTATAAAACAATCCTTGAAGGGTGAGAATATGGGTTATAAAATGGTGAAAGGGATGTCAATCGCTATAGTAACAGTTATTGCTATAGCGTCTGGAGTTGCAGGATTTCTAACAGGATCTCTAAACGGCTCAGTCCCTAGTATTCCTTGTTGAGACCTACTGCTTATAAGCTTGGTAATCAATAATCTCATAGGTTAAAGACCAGCCTTTTCAAAGAGTAAGGTGGAGATTGAAAGATATGGTTGTTTTACAGGGTTATAGGTGGCTCGAAGTTGTCCCGGATAGGCGTGGGGGTAGGCCTACTATTAGGGGGACTCGTGTAACTGTGGACGATGTTCTAGACATGCTTGCTGCCGGGTGGAAACCTGAGGAGGTATCGGAGGAGCTTGAGATCCCATTGGAGGCTGTTTATGAGGCCCTCCGCTATGCCTCTGAAGCTGTGAAGAGAGTTGTTGTTATTGCTAACCCTCCTAGCTGATGAGAACATACCTAAGAAGCTTACACTCCTCCTACGCGGGCGCGGGGTTGACATCATCCGCCTTCAAGACTTTGGAGCCCGCGGGTTAGGTGATAGGGAGCTGGTTGATATAGCCAATAGGCTTGGCGGGGCTATTTTAACTAGAGACCATGATTTCACCATACCCTATTTCCTAAGCCTTGTGAAAAACGGAGTGATCTATATCTCCTACCAGCCCTCAAAGACAGAGATCATGGAGCTTGTAGATAGAATAGCTGCTCTAGCCAAAGACTACAACCCGAAACCCGGCTTACTTATAATAATAAGACGAGAATATATAGAAATCTCACCCCCGCCATAGAGGATGGGGCTTTTAGTTGTAGAGATCATCTTATTACCTCAGATCAAAACAGCTAAAGAAACACTCAGGAATATGTGGAAATTTAAAAGCTAAAAGCTTATAAGCTAGGTAAGCAATAAATTGCTATACCACAAACCTACCCTCAGCAGCGGGTGAGGTGGAGATTGATTGAAAGAATATATCTGGTAGTGACGTAACTATGGAGATTAAGCCCCACAGATGAGCTAGCGGAGATCCCGCTGTATATGAGATCATTTCTAGAATGCATAGCTGTGTGATAAGGCGTAAGGGCTTCTCGTGGAGATTCGTTGATCGTGAGGCTGAGGCTAGGGAGATCCTCGGGCTTGGCAGGGCAATCAGGGATAGGGAGATAACAATTCTATATGGTCCTAAGGGGTGTGGTAAGACAACACTCCTCCTAGCTCTGGCTAACACGCTCACAAGCTTTAGGGAGAGGAGCACGGAGATCCACTATGTTAGTATGGATGAGGCAGAGAGAAACATAAACATAACATCAACCAACAAGGATATTATCAAGGATAGTAAGAAGAGGCTAGCCAAATATATTAAGCCTAATGAAGCTTGAACCCCCCACAGCTACTATCTTTTTGGTTGTATATCTATATTCCTTAATCAATATATATTGTTGGGAGTGTCATAGATACTATCTGGGTTAGGAGAATGCCTAGGAAGGATATGGAGATATCCAGAATTGAGAAAAGCATTAACGTTGATGAGATAGTATCTAGGATGCATAGTTATGAAATAAGGGGTGAACACGTCTCATGGAGGTTTGTAGATCGCAAAGGCGAGGTCGAGAGCATACTCGGTAGAGTGGGGGTTGTCGAGGGTGGTAGGATCACAGTCCTCTACGGCCCGAAGGGTTGTGGTAAGAGCACACTATTTGATGTACTTGCAAACGCTGCCGACCAAGCTGGTGCTGGGCTTGATGTAATGGTTATTGAGAGACCCGAGGACGCTGTCCAGATGGCTGTTCTCCGCCTCCCAAGGAGCTTCAGGGATCTGGCTAGAAGCATTGCAGGCTATGTGGCCGAGGGCTTCAAGATCTCCTCAACGGGGCCTTTGATCGAGTTCACATCAACTCCAACCTATATAGTGTGGAAGATCGCCGAGTATATAGCCCATAGGCTTAGGAGGGGTAGAAAGATATTGATAGTCCTAGATGAGGTGAGGGCAGACAGCCAAGAGCATCTAAGCATCTTCAGGCAGTGGCTCGAGAACTTTGCAAACGATATAAAGAAATACAATAGGGATTACTCGGAGAAGGGAGGATCCATAGCTGTTATAGCCCTTACAAGCGATGCATTGGTGAGGGAGATCAGGCATGTGGTGGGTGGCAAGGTTAGTTGGGCCCTGATTTGGAACCTATCTAGGGTTTCCTCCGAGGAGCTCGCATCCCAGATAGGGCTACACCATAGGGTCGCTAGGGAGCTTGGAGTCGATTCTGAAAAGGCTGGGGAGACCCTGTGGAGGCTAGCCGGGGGTAACCCGAGGGCTTTGGAACTGATATGGGGAGAAGGGCTTAGAAGGTGGCTTGAGGGAGAGGTTATAAGTGGGATCCGCAGCTTCGCCCAGGACATGCCAGAGGATCAGAGGGAGAAGATCCTAGAGAAGATCTCGGCGAGGATAGACGATGTGGACAGCATAGGCTGGACGGATCCCAGCATCTGGAAGCCTATGCTAAGACACAACATAATCATATATGTAGCAGCTGCAGACAAGATCTCGGAGATCCCAAGAGAGCAATGGATAGGCAGGGAATACGCATTCCAGATCCCAGCATACTACTATGCATTGAAAGCAATGGCTAGGAAGAGGAGCTGGGATATATCGCCAGAGGAAGTTATAAGGGAGGCCATGGGCTAGCTACAGCTGAGAGTCTCGCCCTTTAAGACGGAGAGGAGGTTGGCCCTTCCTCGGAGGTTATAGTTTTTCACGATCATCGGGCGAGAGTAATATGTGGGGATCCCCCCTCCCCATTTGGGTCGGTGAAGAGCATATAACTCTGGAGATTGATCTCTGCTTCATAAAGAATCTTCTATAGATCTTATTAGAGCTATATATGCTTTCCTTAGAAAGCTAACATAACTTATAGAATAATTTATAGAGTTTGTCCCCGCCTCCTAGGTTTGAGAGGTCAGTCACTGTGGAGGGATTGACCCGTATGTAGCTTCAGCGCTATGTTTGCTACTTGGCTTGTTCTTCTATCTGTTGGTGCTTGGGACGCTGTGTATCTGGCTATTGCGATGAGCACTATCTTTCTATGGGCATCGCTTCTAAGGTCTCTATAGATGCTTATCCCTGCATCGAGCATCTGCATTGTGTGGAAGTCTGCGTCCTCCCTAGCTACTGATCTGCATATTGTTCTCAAGAGATCCTCGTCCTCATATCCGTTTGCAATGTAGTCAGCCACTACATATGCCACGTCATCAATCATATATCTCCTATTCAGAAGATCTACAAGGCTTTTGAGGAGCTTCTCCTTAGACTCGCCTGGAGAGCCGTTGGGGATCTTGAATGGGGGTATGTTGAGGAATCTATCTAGGTATATTTTGAGGGCTCCGTGGTAGACTCCTCTAAACACCTCGTGAGAGGCCACCCTTTTAACCACCTGGTAGATTGCGTTTGTATATGAGAATGTGTGGAGAACAGTTAGCCAGTCCCCTATCTCGTTGGAGCTGCTGAACATAGCTATCCTCTGAGCTCCTGCCAGGGCTACGCCGAGAGCTACATTCCTTGGATCGAAGCCCTTTTCAAGGAAACCCGTGATCCCCCTTGCAATGGATCTTGGATCACCATTTATAACGAGACCAGCCACCTCCCCCGGATCTATAGGGTCTCCCCCAGCTCTGAACACCTCGGCTAGTCTACCAGACTCTTCATCCACGATCTCGACTAAATCTACTGGGTGCCTCCACTCATGGCTCTCCTCATACCTCCTCCCCTCGGCGAGGAGAGGGGCTAGGCTCCTAAGCACATTTGGATCCGGCCTACCCAATATCGTTTCTAAATATTGGAAGGCCTTGTTAGCGAAGTCAACCACGTGCCCATCGCTTAAATAATGATCTGTTGCAACGCTGAAGAAAACCTCAGCAATATCTCGAATACCATAGCCGTGGAAAGCCATCGAGGCTAGGATCACCTCTATCCCAAATGAATCCCTAACCTCAGCAAAATGCCTCAGCCATGACTTCAGCCTTGGAAAGGGTGTTGAGGAGCCTACTAGAGTATCCAGCACTGGTCTTTGAGCTCTATCAGAGGCCTCTCCAGATAGTATACTAAGACCCCTCAAAAGAGATGTGATAAGACCCTCGCTATCTAGATAGCCATGTATATTCCTCGTAGATACTATGAATGTAGAGCCCCCTCCCCACGCCATATTCCTCTCCATAGCCCAGCTTATTGAGACTCTATAGATCTCATCCACATCGAGCCCAGAGTATATTGCAGATACAAGAACCTTGGCTATTAATAGTTGAACCCCATGTTCAAGACCCTTCCTAAGCCTCCTAAGAATCCTAGCCCGATCCTCAGCATCGAGATCAGGGATCTCAACATAGACATCACCATCAACAACCCTAACCCTATAGACCCTAGCATCATCAGCCCACACATCGAAGGAGCATCCACTCTCAAGATCGAACCTAGCGTGATGCCACTCACAGGTTAGGATCCCATTCGCTATAGAGCCTCTAGAGAGGGGAAACCCATGTGAGGACATCGATTATCAAAGGCATATACCTTGCCATCGTGATAGAATAGAGCTATAGCTTTACCTCTATATGTATAGATAAGCCTGCCCAGTCTCTTAATATCATCAAGACTACATACCCTTACCTCCAAGATAAGTACCCAAATATCTACGTCTCAAGGCTTATTAGCTTCAATTTTCTAAATCCCTAGTTATATTTAGAGAGGCTCTATAGCCCCTGATGCTATGGTGAGAGATAATCCTTTCAATAGCTGTGAGAGCTAGTCCCAAGCCAGGTGAAAAATCCTCTAGAAATATAGATCAGCCCGAACCATGCTACAAACAGGATCCTCAGCTCTAATCTAATGATTATTAATGATGTCCATGGGACTCTCTATAGAGAGTTTGTAGTCCAGTTTAAATTATCGCTGGTTCTGAATATAGATTATTATAGGCTTCTAAGTTCTTCAGGATTATACTAAGATAAGGTTTTTAAAGCCCGTCTTTTCAACACTCTAAAGGGTGGGCTTTCAGCTATAGAATTTGATAGGAAAAGCCGGTTCGAAAGGGATCATCGGTCTCTCTTCGCTTTTATTCACGGCTAATAATACCTTTATAACTAACGGGCATAGAAACGTTAGAGGCTACCGCATAAAATAATATTTATCATCGCTCACTCGAGAGAGGCTATCGATATTCCTTTAATCTATATACTAGATATATTAGCTGATTATCACCCTTAGGCTCCTCATGGCCCGGCTCTGGAATGGCCATGGAAGTGTGGCTCCTCTCATACACCAAGAGCCCACTGATATGTCTACTAGGCTTGTTCCCTTATAATCTTTATCAGGGCTAGCTAAACATGAATGAATAATAGAAACGCTTCTATTATCATATCTACTAATACAGAAGAAGGATTTTTAGCTCAGCGAGCAGACCATAGGCGAAGTAATAACCTTCTGCTATGAAGCCCATAGAAGAAAGGGGCCTCTTCTAAACTCTTTTTGATGAGATCTTAACCTATGGTTTGAATTTATACTAGTGGGAGATCTACCTAACAATAGGTGGGAAGCTGGAGCTTATATTAAAAGTTGATGGTAAAGGTAGGATCCTTATTCCGAAGGAAATAAGGTCGATACTTAATATAGAAAATATTGTTAGTGCTCGAGTCGAGGACAGAAAATTGATTATTGAGCTGGTTAGAGATCCTATAGATCTTCTTACGTCATCAGTTATACGTGGGACAGTAGATGTTGAGAATGAGAGTAAAGAGTTAAGAAAAGATGCATTAAAAGAGGCTGAAGCGAGGGTTGAGAGAGATGGCAATAATTGAGACCGATGTTATTCTGGTTCTGGCCTCTAGAAGTGATAGGCACCATCGCGAAGCAGTTGAGATTATCAAAACGTCAAACCTTTAAAAGTGTTGCCATATGCCCTTATAGAGCTGGATCTTCTAATAGTATCTGGCAGGCTAGAGGTTAAAATACCATCATTCTACGTACGAGGCATCTGGCAAGACGCTATCATATTACGATATAGAGGTGGTCAAGCCAGATCCTAAACATCTAGCGAAAGGGTGGGAGCTGAGAGAAGAACATACTTTTGATGTACACGCTTTTAAAGATTCTAAGAGAAGGTCTTCAGGCGATTCTCGCGTGGATGGAGAGAAGCAACAAACTCTGAGGAGATGATAAGGTTATTGGAGAAGTCCCACTGACCTCTTCCCCGCCCTGAAGTGCGAGACTTTCAGCTGTAAATAGATCAGTGAATTCTACTATAGAATGGAAGGTTAGAAAGAGATACGTGATCGCAGCCCATACCGCCATATGTAATTCTACTATAGAATGGAAGGAAGAGTAGGTGAGCGTTTATGGCCTTGCAACTAACATATTCTGGTGGGGTTTAGGCATGGGTTTTATTTATGTTGATGTGGAGCTGAGAGGTGCGAAGAGCTCGAAGGTTATAAGGATGCTTGTCGACACGGGATCTACGTACGTGGTTCTATCCTCAGATATAATAGGGGAGCTCGGCCTAATCCCAACACCGTACACCGTGGACTTAACCCTAGCTGATAGAAGGGTTGTCGCTGCAAGGCTCTTCCTAGCTGAAGCTAGGGTTAAGGGTAGGAGAGGTCCAGTACTGGTAGCCGAGCTTGAAACATCCACACCACTGTTAGGAGTCTACGCTCTGGAAACCCTAGGCTTCAAAGTAAGCCCAGTCACGGGAGAGGTGGAGGAGGTATCACCAGAGGGAGGATATCTACTCTCGCATTGAGATTTCGTCTGACCTTCTCCCCATCCTAAAGGGCGAGGCTTTCAATTATAAAGCTTTACTGTATTTACCAGTTCGTCTGGGCCTTGATGGTTTATTTGCCAGTATTTTGCTCTAAAGTCTCTTATGAAGTCGTTGACCTTTTCTATGGCTTCTTCTGGGAATCCATGCTCTACTATATATCTCTGAAGGTGTACTTTCCCTTAATATTGTATTTAATCCTAGCGATCTTAGCTACTACAGTATAGAGTAGCTCATTGGAACAGCTATACCCCTAACATAACCTCCCGAATAACTTTCTTAGCTATACCAGTTAGCTCGATCTCAAAAAGGAAATTATAGACTATATTTGTGTCTAGGCATATCATTGAGATTGGGCCTCTCCCTCGAGTTCTCTAAACTCTTACACAGAAGATTTTCGAGGATACCCTATACTTTTACTTTTTAATTAGCTCGTCTATGTCCTCCTCTACTATAACCTTATACTCCTTCCCTTCCTTAAGATCCACACTGCCTAAAGGCTTTAGCACGCCCTTCTCATACCTTACTCTTATGACTCTAAATAACTTCTACACCCACATAATATATCGCCTCACAAGCCAATTAACCTTCCCCGTTAACGGTTCTTGTGAATACTTGCAGATTTGTAGATACTTGGTAGGGGTTCCACTTTGCCCATACGGATCTCTTGATTCATGTGGGTTCATTGGTGGCTGTTGAGCCCAACGCCGCTAGGCTTCTATCTTCAGTAGATACTTAGGATGGGGCTCCCAGAGCTCTAGGCAAAGCTTCCATATTCTCCAGGAGCCGTTATCTTGATCGTTCTCTATGGTTTATAAGCTTGCCTGGAGGATACTTCCCACTTATTAAATAATGGAATTGGTTAAAAGTACTCAAGCATAATATTAAGTCAGAAATAGCCTATAGGTAGAAGATCCTAGAAGAATATTTTCAGAAGAAATATCTATCCCAGGGTAACCCGTCTGGAAAAGTAGAAAGGGCATTCTAGATAAGATTATAGGAATGGAAAGCCAAGAACGTTTTAGACGACTAGGCAAGGAGGGCAGTATTAGAGATCATTGGGTTCACAAAGCTTAGAAAGCAGATAGTTGGGCCGTCGATGAAGCATAGGGTACTGCTTGTAATAGTGAATTCAAGTGTGACTTCATTAGAGTATTCACCATGCGATTCAAAAATAGTAGAGATATAGTTAGGAAGCTAAGCACAAGGAAGAAAGCCTTGAAATATCCTAGGTATATTTGGGAGCTCCTGACCCTCTCATCGCCCTCAAATGACAGATGTAAACCCGAATATATGGGAGGAACCAATGAATAGCTAAAAGATATATTAGGATTGAAAGCATTATGAAAGCAAGACCACAAACCCTCCCGCATCAGCGGGTGGGGTGGAGATTGAAAGGAGAGGAGGTCGATTTGGTGTTTATCATGAGCTCTATATCGAGGATCTTCAGCGAGATCTATATAGGGGGTCTGAGGATCAGGAATAGAATAGCCATGGCCCCCATGATCAGCAACCTAGCATCTCCAGAAGGCTATCCAAGCGAAGCCCATGTTGCATATATGGTTGAGAGGGCTAGGGGAGGTGTTGGGCTTATAATAACTGAGTATACCTATATAAACAAAATCGATTCCAGGGGATCCTTGAACCAGCTTGGGTTATACTCAGACGATCTCATACCAAAGTTCAGAAGATTCACTGAAGCCGTTAAAGCACATGGATCAAGAATCTTTGTGCAGCTAGTCCACGTCGGCAGAAAGACTCGGAGCAGCATCATATGGGGAAACACGCCGATAGCCCCTTCCCCAATACCCCTACTTGATAGTGTTAGGGAGATGACTCTCGATGATATAGCAAGGGTTAGGAGGGAGTTTGGAGAAGCAGCCCTGAGAGCCGAGAAGGCCGGCTTTGATGGGATAGAGCTCCACGGGGCTCATGGATATCTAATAGCCCAGTTCCTATCACCAGCTACTAATAAGAGAAACGATTCATATAGGGATGGCGTTAAGTTTGTGACTGAGGTGGTTGAGGAGATAAGATCTAGGATCTCTATACCGGTTGGTATAAGGCTTAGCATTAACGAATTCGACCCAAATGGTTTAAAACCAGAAATGGTTGCAGAGATAGCTTCCAGGCTTGAGAAGGAGGCTGGCATAGATTATATACACTTATCAGCCGGGAGGGACGGGCCTATAGCATCCTCAATGCCTTTCTACGCCCCCAGGGCTGCGCTTGTTGATGATGCCAGGATTGTTAGGAGGTCTACTAAGCTTCCTCTTCTTCTGGTGGGATCTATTATTGATCTAAGAGATGCTGAGAAAGCCCTAGAGGTAGCCGACATGATCGTTCTCGGGAGACAGCTTCTAGCAGACCCTATGTGGCCTTTAAAGGTTCGGAAGGGTCTCCCCATAAGGGTTTGTATTAGATGTAACCAACTGTGTAGACAGATCTCTTTGAGCGAGGTTAGATGTGACGTCAACCCAGAGCTCGGATGGGAGCTTCTACCACCGCCGGAGAGAGGCTCTGGAGAAGTTATTGTCATAGGCGGAGGTGTTATGGGGCTCGAGGCTGCCAGGGTTCTTGCCATCAGGGGTTTTGATGTGACGCTATACGAGAAGGATCACAAGCTTGGGGGACAGATCAACTTATACAGGGATCCCTATAAGGCTAGAGAGTTCAGGGGTATTGTTGATTTCTATGAGATGGAGCTTAGAAGGCTTGGTACTAAGATCATCTTAGGTGTTGAGAGGAAATGTGGCGAGGATGAGAACTGTATCTATGCTGTGCCAGATGAGAAGCCCCCAGAGCTTCCTTCTATCAAGGGTGGGAGGGTTCTTATAGACTCCAACCTATACCCATACCACGACTATGCCTTCGAGCTTGCTAGATATAATGAGGTGTATATGACCAAGAGAAGCCTGAGGGGTCTTGAGAGGGGGAGGGCCTACTATCTTGAGCTCGAGCTGAGGAAACTGGGTGTTATATTTATAGACTCGTCTGACGATAGAGCCAGATTCGATCTTGTGCTCAGTGGCTTTGTAAAGGAGCAGCCTAGCATTGGCCTATCTATAAAAAAGGGATATATTCTTGGGAGGAGCTATAAAAACAAGCTCTAACCCTTTCTCCTAAACTTTGCTATAATAGCTATAACCAGCACTGTCAGCACTGCTCCTGAGAATGCTATCGCCATTATTGGGAGCGCAGACCCCTCCTGCCCTGCTATACCAACCTGCTTAGCTTCCTCAGACTGCAGTATAGGCTGTTGAGATAGGATCGCTTTTGCCCTCGGGATCACCACTATCTCTCCAACCATGTATGGGTGTAGCGAGCATATGTAGCTATATAGATCTGAGTTCTCCGTAACAATGGGTAGGAACTCCCTATATATCTGGAGCTGGGCTGCACCAATCCTGTATACACCTGCTTTTGTGAATGTATATGACCAGCTCTGCCCATGCCTTAGGAGGGGCGACTTTATCGTCTCATTACCCATGTTGAGCACAATATCGTGGAGCCCCACAAGCTCTCCAGAGGCGTTTGGTATGCTTATTATATCCTCATTAATCCAGACAACAGTGGTTCCCTCTGGTATGACGAGCCTCTTCGGATAGAATGAGTTCCCAACTATTCTAACATAGGCAACACCTTCTGAGTATGCTGGTGTATCAAGCTCAGGGGATCCTGGGCCGAATGGGTCTATGATCCTCAGAGGCTTCTCAGAGATAGGTAGTCTTGGCCCCTGTGCATCTACAAAGCTAGTTCTATTAGCATCCTTCTTAGCTATGAGAAGCCCCAGAGCCCCTCTGGCTGGCTGTTGGAATACATGGCTAACAATTGCATAAGAACCCTCCTCAGGTACTCTAAACTCTACAACCCAGGAATCGCTTGGGCCTGCCAGCACTGTCTGGCCCCCCACGATCACGTTGAGAGGATGACCTTGGTAGTATGCGAAGTCCCACACGATCCCAACTAGGTGGAATGTAGATACAAGATTAGGCCCCACATTTAGGAAGTATATCCTAACATAGTCTCCAGGCCTAGCCACTATTGGGTTCTGCAGGTATCTGGCTATATATCCATTGAATAGAACATAGAGTGGCTTCTGGTATATAAAATCAGCACCATTTGCATATATCTCGTGCTGTATAAGGTAGATCTCTATATCCGGCCCTCTACCCAGGATCTCCTCCAGCTTATACTTATAGCTCTTGGGCTTCACAACAATCATTCCATACTGGCCTGACATGGTGTGTATAAATATACCCTGGCCACCTGGTGCACAGTGGTACATATAGACTCCTGGATAGCTTGCGTTAAACACTATCCTCTTAACACCACCGGGAGGGACATTTCCAACATATGGTGAGGTAGCCCTATATACAGTATGTATGGAGAGACCGTGGGCCACAATATCCTTGTTAATAGCAACGATCTCAACAACTTCTCCTTCATCAACAACAATAGTGGGGCCAGGAACCGTTCCATTTATCGTGAAGGTATCAAGCACAATGTCATCCCCTATAACGACCTTGCTCCTATATAGCTCTAGAACGAACCTCTTACTAGGCTTAGCATCTGGCGGCACATAGCTTGTTGGTGGGAGCTGGTATCCCTGGTCTATGGGTGCTCCAGAAAATCCCCTGGCTACTATAGCTCCTATCACGATCGATATAACCAGCACTGCAAACAAGATCATGCCATATATTCTTCCAGGCATCCAGACACCCACCATGGTGATCTAGAATATAGCTCCAAACAGAAACCACCTAACTTTTTAGGCTATCAGATCGGGATCTATAGTTATACAAAAATAGAGAGATATATAGAATATATGCATAGCGTAGAAACACCTAGAGCCATATAGACAAAAATATAAGAAAGAATATAAGAAAGCTAGTGACCACCCCCACATAAAAATTACTCTTAACATGATCCTCCATCTAATTACCCCTCATCTATTAGGAGCCATAGAAGGCTATATACAGCTTCTAACAGGCTCTGACCTCCTCACTACTCTAAAGGGCGAGACTTTCGGCTGTAAACCCGAAGAGATGGGGTGTCGATGAACCGCTAACAATGAGGCGAAGGAAACTCTCCCCTAAAGAACGGGGAGGAGGTCAGATCTATAAATATAGCAATTAAAAAGTTTACTTTCAATTCTATCTTTCAATTCTATAGAAGATCTCTTTGATGGGATCTCCAGCCTGTTACCCCTATCCCCTTTCGGGAACTCAGGGATATGGATTTTATCATAGCCTCGGAGACATAGGTTAGCTAGAGATTGGCCCCCGAGGCTCACATGCATCACGATCATCATCAAGAATACTAGTTGATACAGAGCTTATAAATCTCCATCCCTGCCCTAAAAGGGGAGACTTTCAGTTATAACCAATGGATCTAAGTTCCGCCATGCTTATCCCATGAGCTCGCCTTTTACAGCTGTGGTAAGAAGATTATAGGTGGCTAGAGTATAGTTTCATGACATAGTAGATCTAACGAACTCCGCCATCAAGATTGGAGAGATGGCCATATTTTTATAGTTTTACAGCATAACAGTAGAAGACCTAGAGACAGTTTCCTCATTTTACGTGGAGCTTTGAGGATTTATCTCCTAATAATATTATATTTTTGGATCCTATGTCCATATTGTCTGGTATGAGAATCGTTTTTTGTCTCTCTTCAGAATCACTGTGAAAAGGAAAGCCCTGCCTGATGCAATGAAACCAAGGAAAGAGGGCTTGATCAAGGATATTAAGCCCGATGAAACCCGAAGCCCCCATAGCTATCTCACCCACAGCTGCGGAAACCAGCATTAACCAAAGATATAAAGCAAACATTTTTAGGAAAAATTATGGCACTAGGAAGATTAATATATGTGCGGCTTTCCAAGCCTTTCTAGGGGCCTATTTTTTAGTAGTTAGCTCTGGGCTTTGCTTTTTGCTAGCTTCCTCAGAGGGGATGTAGCCCAAACCTCCCAGCCCTAGGAAGCAGGGAACCCTCGCCTTCAGGGCAGGGAGGAGGTCAGCTACACTCTCTCAGCATATCTATATCCTCTGCTCATAGCTAACTATGGTCGGCTATGTTTTTTAGATTTCTCTAGTTTCTTCGTCTCTACATGTATTCAATAGATTCTTTAATATGGAGTTGGTATAGAGATTGCTACTCTTCATATGTATAAGGGCTGAGGCGCATGACTGTTTTATTCTTGGACCCTGTATTTCGAGTTTCCTCATAAATATCTTTTCGAGATCTCCCTCTATCTTATCTTTTAAGAAATCTTTATTCTCCTTATATACAGACCCTGTTAAGCCTAGTGGGATATTCGCGCACCCGAGCTTCCTATATATAGTCTCTATTGCTAGGACTATTTCGTCTATCTCCTCGCCAAGAACTTTAAGAGCCCATGGATCTTCCTCTCTGGCCGCTCTAAACACATAGGGGGCAAACGATGCTATAAGCCTTTTGGGATCATTGCTGGAATATATCTTTGAGACTAGCTTGTGCACCGATGATACGTTAAAGTGTTTAAAAGCATAGCTAACAAGCCTCGTCATATCGATCCTGCCATCAAGAGCCTTTACTACATAGGATAGAGCCCTTGTTCCAACAGAGTAAGCACTTCCACGATCATCTATCAGGTGACCCCAGCCACCCACCCTCCAGCTCTTCTTACCGCATATGCCGTAGAAATTGCTTCCAGTACCTAGTATGCCTATGACCCCGTCTCCTAACATGTGTATAGATACATGGGCAGATATGATGTCCTCGAATATTGATATCTCACTGCTTCTAAGAGGAATCTTTCTAACTATACAGCTGACTATATCTTTATTCCATAGACCATCTAAATAACCTGCAAGACCGATCCCTATTCCTCCTATCTTTCTCTCTTCGATCTCTTCCAATACTTTTTCCAGCGAATATAAGAGGTTCTCGCAATATTTCTCTATACCTATTGAGGCTGGGTTTCCAGATCTGTTGATGACTAGAATTTTAGATAATTCTCCGTTAATAGACACTATAGCTATCTCTATCTTGCTGGCCCCAGAATCCATCCCCAAAACATATTCAGTCAATATATTGTTCACCAAGCATTTTTCTGATATCCTCTATATTAAGCTCTCTAAGAGTTTCATGGCTTATTCATTTACTCTCCATCTATATATTTATATATCTACGAATTCGTTGTCCCTCAAATGTGGACACATCTTGTAGATCCTATCTATCTCCTCGATTTGTCCTTGGCGAAAGGCTCTCACTAGAATCTAAAACCCTCACCTCCACCACAAACCCTGATCTTCTTAGCACTTCTAATTCACTAGCAATACTCCCTCTAAAGTTATTATCTACATGACACCCTCTACGCCATGAAGGACGGGGTTTCTATTCTGGGGTCTCAGGTATTAGCCCTCTGGAGAGGGATTAATCGTCTTATTCCATTATGTGTTACATGGTAGCTCTCTATTTTCCTAGCTATCCTTATCCTGTGTCCCAGTCTTCTCGCTATGTTCAGCGCAGCATTTATATCTGCGTTT
>Ga0326762_1000128_pt1 | contig 40034 bp, 37 predicted proteins | sample NORPS_S_FD_207669 | JGI IMG/M metagenome (GOLD analysis project Ga0326762, IMG submission 207669) | Hot spring sediment microbial communities from Norris Geyser Basin, Yellowstone National Park, WY, United States - NOR.PS_S | ecosystem: Environmental > Aquatic > Thermal springs > Near-boiling...
ACAGAAGAATTGATGATGTAAATAAAAGAATTGATGACACTAACAAACGCATAGATTCCCTTGAAAATTCATTAGTAAGAAGAATAGAAAAAATAGAAGAAGATAACAAAGAAATAAGAAAGGAACTTTCGGAAATGAAAGTTGATATGAAACAAATAGTAGAACGAGTAGAAAGAATTGAAAACGACACCAGAAATATTAAAAACTTACTTTACAAAATTATTGATATTTCCCAAAACCTACAACAGAAAAAAGAATGAAATCCTCTAATGCTTTATTCCCAAAAGAATAATATCTGAAAAAGATTCTATAAATTTCTTCATAAACTCCCCTATCAGAAAACCAATTCTATCAAATGTAAATGTAAGAATGAGGATTCCAATTGCTATCCTAAGTGGAAATCCAATAACGAAAATGTTAAACTGCGGTATAGTTCTTGATATTATAGCAATTGAAATCTCAATTATGAACATAGCCAATATAACCGGAAAAGCTATCTGCAAGGATACATAAAATGATTCCCTCAGTCTTTGCAGCAAAAACTCTGATTGATTTTCAGATAAAGCAAATGAAAAAGGAGGAACAATTTCAAAGCTCTTCTTTATACCCCACAAAAATCCTATGTGTATATCTAAAACAAAAAATAAGGTTATAGCTATCAAGAAAATAAATTCTGTTATTACGGAAACTGGATTTTCCTCAAATGGGCTCACGAGCGTCATAAGTCCGTATCCTAACTGGTAGCTTATAGTCTCACCCGATAACTGAGGAGAAAGCAGAAAAATTCTTATTATAATAAATACAAGAAACGAAAAGAAAAGCTCGCTCAATATTCCTGCTATAATATCTGCTAAACTCATCTCAAAGAAAGAAAAAGTAGGTTTCAACCCTGAATATATAGCTAATGACACCGCAAGAGCTATACCCCCTCTCATAATCGGAAATATTATCTGTGATGAGAACATAGGCACAGAAAATAAAAGAAAAGAGGTTCTTATGAATATTGGTGAAAACTCAATGAGCTTTTGACCATTCCAAAAAATATCCACTAAAATTGATTTTAAAAATAAAGCTTTCTAATTTTATCCGATGCAGAAGGAGTTAATTTTTGCAGTTGAGGAAATAGAAAAAGTAATTTCATCAAAATACAACGGTATTCCTCTCAAAGATATAGTTGAAAAAAGAATTCAAGAATTCAAAGAGCTTGGTGCAAATGGAAAAACTCGCTTTGATTTTAGACCATTTTTAGATATTGACCTTGAAACAGGTCTGTTTGGGGAGCTCTGTTTCTGTTTCCTTACAGCTAACTCTTCCGCAGAACTCGGTATAAAGATACAAAAATTCGTCGGAGACGAAGGATTTATGAAAAAAAGTTTTGAAGAGCTCTCTCAAATTTTCAAAAGTATGGGACACAGATACCCAGAAATCAGAGCCCATTACATATTCTTAGCAAGAAATTTTGACATCAACTCTGTTCTCAAAGAAAAAGATGGAAAGAAAGCAAGAGAAAAAGTTATAAAGCTCAAAGGATTAGGTATGAAAGAGTCAAGCCACTTCCTCAGAAACATTGGATTTGACGATGTTGCAATAGTAGATAGGCACATTTATAGGTTCCTCGTAAGACACAAACTTGTACCTCAAAGAGAGTCAATATCACCATCATTATACCTCATTTGCGAAGGAGTTCTAACAAAAATATCAGAAATCCTCAAAATTCCTCTCTCTGCTCTTGACCTATTTATCTTCTTCAAACAATCAGGAAAAGTCTTAAAGTAAAACTCAAACAAAAATGAAAACAGAAAAATAAAGGAAAGAAGAAAAAAAATCACATTTTTGGAACTTATTACAATCAAGAGTAAAATAAAATGAAATTATGAGGAAAAAAAACAAAAACCAGAACCAAAACAATAAAGAAAAATTAATTTCAGATAAGCTAAAAGAGTGGGAGGAAAAAGTTCTCAAACCTTCGTTAGAAAAAATACCTGAAAGGAAAGACAATTTTGAAACAACAAGTGGCATTGAGATTCCTCGCTTTTTACCTTACTATGAATCTCAAGGAGAACCTGATGGATTTCTGAGCTTCCCAGGTGAATTCCCGTTTACTCGTGGAGTTCAGCCTACAATGTACAGAGCAAGATACTGGACTATGCGACAATATTCTGGTTTTGGAACCCCAGAAGAAACTAATGAAAGATTTAAATTTCTCCTCAAAGAAGGTCAAACTGGACTTTCTATGGCTTTTGACCTGCCAACTCAAATGGGGTATGATTCCGACCATGAAATCGCTTTCCCAGAAGTTGGTAAGGTAGGAGTAGCAATAGACACAGTAGAAGATATGAGAACAGTTTTCAAAGATATACCATTATCAAAAGTTTCTGTTTCATTCACAATAAATGCCACCGCACCCATAATTTTGGGATTTTTTTATGTCGTGGGAAAAGAGCAAGGGGTTCCACCAGAAAAACTTCGTGGAACAGTTCAAAATGATATACTGAAAGAATACGCAGCACGGGGAACATATATATATCCTCCCGATTTCTCTATAAAGCTTGCAATAGATGTTATTGAGTTTTGCACGAAGAAAATGCCAGAGTTCAATCCTATTTCTGTCTCTGGTTATCATATGAGGGAGGCAGGAGCAACTGCTGTTCAAGAAGCCGCTTTTGCAATCTGCTCTGGAATAGAATATGTTTCCCGGGCAATAGAAAGGGGACTATCTCCTGATGATTTCGGAAAGCGAATAACATTTTTCTTCTCTGTTCACAACAACTTCTTTGAGGAGATCGCAAAGTTCAGAGCCGCAAGGAGAGTTTGGGCAAAAATAATGAAAGAAAGATTTGGCGTGAAAAATCCGGAAGCTATGAAACTCAAATTTCACGCTCAAACATCGGGAGTAACTTTGGTTGCGCAAGAACCAATAAATAACATAGTCAGAGTAGCATACCAAGCTATGGCTGCTGCACTTGGAGGAGCTCAAAGCATACACACCAACTCATACGATGAAGCTCTCGCTCTACCAACAGATTACTCCGTAAAGATTGCTCTGAGAACTCAGCAAATACTTGCATATGAGACATTTATTGCAGATACAGTGGATCCACTCGGCGGGTCATATTATGTTGAATATCTTACCGATAAAATAGAAGAGAGAATATGGGACTACATAAAAAAGATTGATGAACTCGGCGGAATGAGAAAAGCAGTTGAAGTTGGTTTTATCCAAAGAGAAATAGCAAGAAGTTCGTGGGAATATCAGAAACTTGTTGAAGAAAAGAAAATTTTGGTTGTTGGAGTGAATATTTTTAGAGAAACAAGCCAAGATCAGAAAGTGAAAATCTTTCGACTTAATGAGGAAATGGTAAGGAAAAAAATAGAGCAACTTCAAAAGTTCAAAAAAGAAAGAGACAACGAAAAAGTTAAAATTGCTCTTTCAAGACTTGAAGATTACGCAAAAGACGGGAAAACTAATCTTATGGAACCAATAATAGAATGTGCAGAGGTAGGATGCACTTTGGGGGAAATATCGGGAGTCTTTGAGAAAATATACGGAAGATTCAGAGGATTTACATTCTTCTAAAATTTTTGGAAATCCTCAAAAATTAAATTTTTCATCAAATTTTTTTCTAAAAATGGAAAAGAAAAAAGAAGAAGAAAAGAAGAAAGAAGAAGAGAAAAAAGAAAAAGTCGCTGACCTTTTTGCGTCAGCCGAGAAAAAAACTACTAAAAAAAAGAGAGCAAAAGAGAAAGAAAAAGAAGTTGAGACTGAAATTAAAACTGAAATTGAAAAAAAAGAAATCAGAGAAGAAAAAAAAGAAATTGAAGTCAGAGTAGAAGAAGAAAAACCAGTTGAAGAGAAACCAAAAGAAGAAAAACCAAAAGAAGAGAAACCCCCGTTGGTAGTTATTACTGGTGCCTGCGGTTTTATTGGCTCGTGGGCTGTCCAAATAGCAAAAGAATATGGTTTTAAAGTTAGAGCCTGTGATCTACCATCTGCTTTCAAAGGAAAAGACGAGTTTGGAAGCGGGAAAGCTCGCTTTCCTGAGTTTGTCAAAAAACTTGCTGATGAAATCGCCGAATGTGATATAACCTTACCTGAAACTTTGAAAGATGTTTTCAAAGATGCAACATATATCTTACACATAGCCGCAATACTCAAATATGATGTCAGCTGGGATTTACTCTATAAAGTCAATGTTCTTGGAACGAAAAATGTTTTTGATGAGATTTTAAAAAGCGAACCATCTCAACTCAAAAGGGTTGTCGTTTGGAGCACAAATGGAATTTTCGCTCTCCCAGATGGAAATGAAGTCCCTATAACCGAAAATTCTCTTGTTGCACCTCCTACAAGATACGCACTCTCTAAATTTCTTGAAGAAAGGTTAGCTATGATGTATCACAGAAAATATGGAATTCCAGTCACGGTTATAAGACCTACTGCTGTTTATGGTCCAAGAGAAACCTATATGTTTTTGGAGAATTTGAGAGCATTCAAAAAGATGAAATTTTTGGCTATACCTTCTAATTTTACTTTTGGTTTCCCGAGCGTCCATGCAGCTGATGTTTGTAGAGCCGCTTTACATCTTGCAAACAAACCAGAAGCTAACGGTGAAGACTACATAATAAATGATGATAGCAATAACACAGCAATTGATATTATGAGATTTGCTGCTGAGATATTTGATAAACCGTTTTATCTTCTTCCCCCGGTTCCGGTTGAAATTGTAAGAGCAGGAATTATCGCGTTTTCATTCATATCAGAGAAAATACTGAAAAAGAAAGCGATTGAATTTGAATTCTCCTTTATGTTCGGCTACGATATGCGGTACTCTAATGAAAAACTTAAATCTACTGGATTTGAATTTAAATACCCAAAATTCCAAGATGGAATGAAGGAAACTATAAAATGGTATGAAGAAAATGGTCTAATTTAATTTGTCAAAGGAGGTAAAGTTTATGACTGATATGAATTTTTTAAGTTTTCTTCGGGTTCCCCCTTTTGTTCTTGAAGCTATTTTATTGCAAGGCAAAAGACCCGATGTATCAAAGCTCGTTGGATGGGAGTTTAAAGGTCACAATATAGGTTTGCTCCCACGCCTTGGAAGAATTCTCAAATTCAAAAAAGGATTTGTAAGCTTTGGAGATGAGGTGATAGGATATAATGTGCTCGTTGAACAAAACTCACCAACTGAACCATGGATAGCTTTGCCAGATGAATCTAATCCAAAAAGGCATGGGTTCTTTAAAGTTTATCCAGCTGAGTTCTCCCCAAAGCATAATCTCTACCCTCATGCTCTTTTGCTTGATTATAGCAAAGGTGGAAATCCAATTTTTGACCCATCCAGAGTCCTCAGAGATTATCTTGTGAAACCGTTTGAAGACAACGACGACCTTTATCTTGGAAAAGCTTATGCTGAATTATTTGGAAAAACAATATTCGTTGGATTTTTTGTCCTTGAAAGGTACAACAAATCAACATTCAAAATATGATGTTCAAAAAATAATAATCAAAACGCAATTTTTTCTGTTTTTCTGATACTTTAAATTTTCTCATATGCTTTATGGTGAAAAAATAAAAGTCGGATTTATTGGAATACCATCAAGTGGAAAAACTACGATTTTTAATCTTCTGTGTAAAGCCTCAGCGGAAGTTGCCCCGTATCCTTTTACCACGAAAAGCAAAAATCAAGGAATCATGGTAATGTATGAGCCAAGAGTTGAAGCATTAGGAAAAATTCTTAAATCATCTGAAATAAAGTATCCAGCAGTTGAAATTATAGATGTTGCAGGTCTAATAAAAGGAGCTCATGAAGGCTTGGGACTTGGAAATGAATTTTTGTCTTACATAAGACCTCTTGATGTTGTTGTTTATGTTTTGAGATTTTTAAAATCTGTTCCACATGTTGAAGGTAAAGACGATCTGAAAAGAGACTTTGATGTTCTAAGGTATGAAGTTTCTATGAGCGACCTTGAAGTTCTTTCAAGGAGGGAGGAGAAAATTAAAAAGCTTGCATCAGTAGGTCAGAAAGATGCGCAAGAAATTTCTTATGTTTTGGAAAAAATAAAAAAAGCAATTGAACAATTTGCTGAAAAAGGCGAATTTAAAATAGATTTTGAGAAGGAAAAGGAAAAGAAAATAGCAGAAGAAGAAATAAAATCACTTCAACTCATAACAGCTAAACCCTACTTTATTATAATAAACACAGATTTAGGAAAAGATCGCTGGGACAATTTAAAAAAAGAACTCGGGCGAGATGATGTTATTATATGTGATGCAATATCTGAATTTGACCTAACAGAGGATGAAATTCAGGAATTTGGAATAACCCCTCTGAGACAACTTATAACTGAATTCATAAAAAAGACAGCCAATCTGGTTATATTTTTCACAGGCTTTGAAGGAAAAGAGTTAAGAAGCTGGATAGTAAAAAAAGGTATAAATATTTTTGAGGCAGCAGGAATGATTCATTCTGATATGCAGAAAGGATTCATATCGGCAGAAGTTGCAAAATTTGAGGAATACAAAAATTGCTTATCCGATGAAGAAGCTTATAAAAAAGGAATTTTCAAGACCGTAGGAAAAGACTACATAATTGAAGATGGAGATATAATCAGAATAAAGTTTAAGGTATAGGAATAAAATCATAAATCACAACTAAAAACCTAAAATCTTAAACCTCTGCGAACTTTCCGCCCAGATCTAAAAGAAAAAATCAAAGATAAAAAAGAAAAGAAAAATGAAATAATTAACACCCCAAAGAGGAATTTCAGACCTGAGTAAATCAAGTTCAATCTCTTTTCTATCTCTTCAACTTTGCCCGATAAATCAGGTCTTGCACTCAAATTTTCAACCTCTTTTACAGTATTATCTAAAATTTTTTTGATGTTCTCTATATCAGACAAAACAGAAGATACAGAGTTTTCAAAAAATTGAGTTTTCATCTGATATTCTTTTATCCTCTCGTTCATACGCCAAATGGATTGACCCATATCAGTTACCTCTTTATTTATTCTCTGCATATCTGAACGAATACTATTGAGAATTTCCATCATCTCCCTTTCTTTTTGGTTCCTTTCCTGCGATAAAACAGAACTTGGGATAAATAATAATATGAGCAAGAGAAGAGAATGAAAAATAAAAAAAATAAAAAGATTTTTATGGTTTTTCACCTTTTTACCCCCAACTACATTTTTTAGTATTTTAAAATTTCCGAAAAGAGAATTCAAATTAAAATCTTCTGAAGAATAGAGTTTCAAAGCTTTGATCTGTTGTGCCCCTCATAATAACAGCTTGAAGTCCGGACTGAACCCCTTGAGATTCACAAAAAATTTTCACAGAAAAAATTTCTGAACCAATATCAAAAATCATTTCAGGACGCAAATTGAAAAAGTTCTCGGGTAAAAGTGGAACGAGTTTAGAAAGGGAAACTAAAAACTCAGAAAAAGTCTTGAATGGGTTATTTTTTCTCTCCTTCACAATTTTATCCGCTATATCAAGAGCATCATCTTTATCTATGAAAGAAGCTATTATTTCTTTTGGTGCAGTATTTACATTTATTTTCAGCGCACCAGCATATGGCCAAAAAGTTATATATGGGTATCCTGTGGCATCTGGTCTCCCTTCAAAGTAATCTGATACCAAAGAACTTACATCTATTTTCACAAGATTTGACAAAAATAAAAACTCCTCCGGATATGGTATAAACCAGTTCCGAGATTGATGTGGAATTTCAAAAATACCCTCCGAATCAAAATCTATCCAGTCTTGGATATATCCGGCAAATCTTTCATCTAACTTCATAATTTTTAGGAATTTCTGGAAGACTTTAAGATAACTTTGTCTTGCAACCGCCTCTGTTTTACCTTGAGAGTCCACTAACGCATTAACATTAAATTTTGCATTCTCATCCGTTATTATAACCCTGACTTTACCGTAGAGTATATCAACAGGCAAAATATAAGTCTTGGACCAAAGTTCCTCCTCACTTGTGAAGTCCTCAGAGTAAAAATCATATCTTCCGCGAGATAGGTCATCTTGGAGAATTCTTTTAACTATTTCTAATGCGGAGTCGCATAGAGAATCTGCAAGAATAGAATTTTTTACATCAGACAAAATCACTCCTGACCTTGAAATAGAAGTTGTCATTTGAGTCACAACTGCTGTCAAAAGCGAAACAGAAGATAAAACAACAACGAGAAAGAAAGCTTTCTTTAATCTTTTATTTTTTTTTGATTTTGTCAGAATATTCATTAAAGCGTCTTCAGATCAAGAAATTCTCCATAAACTTCTTTTAATGTATCCATTATTTCACCCTCCGTTGCATACTCTCTGACAGCATCTTTTATAAAAGGAACGAGATTTTTCCCTTGCTTTGCAGCAGATTTTAGCTCATTCAGTTTCTGCAAAACTGCCCTGTTATCTCTTATTGACTTTATATACTTCAAGAATTTTATCTGCTCTTCTTGGCAAGAAGGAGGAAGTTTAAATTTTGGAAACTCAAATTTCAACCCGTCATCTTCTTCAAATGCATTAACACCAACGATTATTCTCTCACCTCTTTCAACTTTACTTTGGAACTCAAAAGAAGCTCTCGCTATCTCCTTTCTGAAAAATCCACTTTTTATACCTTCAATAACTCCCGCATAAAAAGAGCCATTACCCATTTTGAGTATTTTTTCAAAGTATTTCTCAGCCTCCTCTTCCATTCTACCTGTTAGCCATTCCACATAAAAAGAACCTGCAAGAGGGTCAACAACAGATGCGACACCACTTTCATAAGCTATTACCTGCTGAGTTCTGACTGCAACTCTTGCCGCAAGTTCAGATGGCAAAGATATAGCTTCATCAAAAGAATTTGTATGCAAAGATTGCGTTCCTCCCAAAACAGCTGCAAGAGCCTCTATCGTTGTTCTTATTATATTTACCTCTGGTTGCTGAGCCGTAAGAGAACATCCAGCAGTTTGAGTGTGGAATCTGAGCATCAACGAGCGAGGATTTTTCGCATTATATCTTTCTTTCATATATCTTGCCCATATCCTTCTTGCAGCTCTGAATTTTGCAATCTCTTCAAAAAAATCTATATGGCAGTTGAAGAAAAATGAAATCATAGGAGCAAAGACATCAACATCAAGTCCTCTTTGAATCCCAGCTTCTACATAAGCAAAACCATCAGCAAGAGTGAAAGCAAGTTCTTGAATTGCGTCAGAACCAGCCTCTCTTATATGATATCCTGAAACAGAAATTATATTAAATTTAGGAGTATGTGATGCAGAGTATTCAAACATATCAACAATGAGTTTCACAGAAGGTTCAGGAGGAAAAACCCATTCGTTTTGAGCATGATACTCTTTTAATATATCGTTCTGAATTGTACCTCGTAAAATTTTTGTATCAATCCCTCTTTTTTCTGCAAGACAAAGGTACAAAGAGTAAAGCCAAATAGCAGGTGCATTTATTGTAAATGAAACCGATATTTTATCAAGTGGAATTCCGTCAAAAAGTTTTTCAAGGTCAGCCAAAGTATCTATTGCGACACCCTCTACCCCAACCTCTCCTTCCGCCAGAGGATGATCTGAATCTAATCCCATAAGAGTTGGCATATCAAATGCTGTTGAAAGTCCTGTTTGTCCCTGCTCTAAAAGAAATTTCCATCTTTTGTTCGTATCTTCCGCCCTTCCAAATCCAGAAAATTGCCTTATAGTCCAAAGTTTCCCCCTATACATATTTTTATGAATCCCTCTTGTGAAAGGGAATTCACCTGGGTTTCCAAGTTTTTCTTTGTAGTAATTCTCATCTATCTTTATATCTTCTGGGGAGTAGAATTCTTTGAGTTTTATTCCAGATAAAGTTTCATCAGATGCACAATTTTTTGGAGTAAGCTCATCTTTTACCCCGGTGTCGCTTCTCTTTCCCTCTCTACCGTCTGAAAATTTAGATTTGCTCATATTTTTAAGTTTAGTGTTGAAACTTTAAAATTTCAGTATTTCGCTTTTTTAATTCCTCGCGGTATGCGCCCCCCAAAAAAATAATAAGTAAAATTTAATTTTGAGATTCAAATAGAAGCAAAAGTATGGAATAGAGGATGGAAAATCACCAAAAAGACAAGGTGAAAAAATACAAAAAGGAGCTAAAAAGGTTCGATCTAATTTTGAAAGAAATTTTCTCAAAAGCTGCAAACAAAATCATCTGGTTGGCAACCGGGAGAAAAGTAGAAGGTAAAATCAAAATGTTTCCAGCAGAGATAAGATTAGCAAAATTCTTCTATCCGGATGTCTTATTTGAGATAGGAGATGAAATGTTTCAAATAGAAATTCAGGTTCAGCAGGATAAAACCATGCCAGAAAGAATGTTCAAATATTACTATGCAATAGTAGAAAAATACAAAAAAGAACCTACGCAAATTGTTTTATTTGTTGGAAGAGGGAAACCTCCACCGTCAGAGTACAAAACCCCCAAACTAACTTTAAAATATGAAGTTTTGGATATGAAGAGGATAGACCCAGATGTTTTCATAAAAAGTGAGAAGCCAGAGGAGGTTGTGGTCGGAGTTTTAGCTGGCAAATATAGAGAAAGGACAGAAACATTCAGTAAAGTTGTAAAAAGGATTTCAGAGATTGTCAAAAGTGAAAAAGAGCTTTTAAAATATATGAATGATATAAATTTTTTGGCAAGTTTATTTGATGTTAAGATAAAGGTAAAGTCTATGCCAATTCAGATAGATATAAGAAAAGCTCCTTTTTATAGGTGGGGAAGAGAAGAAGGATTAAGGGAAGGAGAAATGAGAGGACTTATAAAAGGTCTAAAAAAAGCAATTCTGTTGGACATTAAGTTGAAGTTTGGTAGCTCAAAGGCAAGACAAATCAAAAACCTCTTAGATAAGATAAATGATATAAACCGATTGGAAAAGATAAAAAAAGAAGTAATAAGAGCGGAAAATTGGGAGGATTTTACCAAAGTATTCAGAAACCATAGGCGAAATAAAAGTGAAGCCTATGCCAATTCAGATAGATATAAGAAAAGCTCCTTTTTATAGGTGGGGAAGAGAAGAAGGATTCAAAGAAGGCAAAAGAGAAGGATTAAAGAAGGGATTTTTAAAAGGTCTGAAAGAGTCAATATTGAGGATTGCCCAAGCAAAATTTAGCAGATCAAAAGCAAAGCAAATCAAAAACTTTTTGGAAAAAGTAGATGATATAAAATATCTGAAAAGGATAGAAACAGAAGCAATAAAAGCAAAAAGTTGGGAGGATTTAATCAAAGCATTCAAGAACTCAAATTCACAGAGCAAAAATTCAAAAAAAGGAAAATAAAAGTTTCCCATTTCAAATTTGGGAGTGAAAAAATTTGATGGGAACTATGTTTTTTTCAATTTCCGAATGTAATCTGCAAGTTCTCTAATAGATGGCAAAGAAACTATATCGGGATCAGAGTGAAGATATGAGAAATTTCCTTTGATTTTGCCCAAAATTATTTTGTCTGGTCTTATTCTCCGAATCTCAGATATTCTTCTGTCTAAAAATGTAGGAGTTCTGATCTCTCCGAGCAACCCCACCTCACCGATAGCAGCTACCTTTCCCAGAGGGATTTCAAAATATGAGCTTATAATAGATAATGCAACTGCAAGATCGCAGGATACATCGTAAACTTTTATACCACCAACTATGTTTAAAAATACATCCTTATCCCAGAAAGAAATTCCAGCAAATTTTTCAAGCACCGCAAGAAGAGTACTAAGCCGCATAATATCATACCCCTGAGAAGATCTCCGCGGTACAGAAAAATAGGTCTTTGAAACAAGAGCTTGAACCTCTAAAATATAAACTCTTGTTCCCTCCAAAATTGCAGAAAGACACACACCAGGAAAATTCAAAATATCTTCATCTAAAAAAGCAGTAGATGGATCATTTATCTCTTCAAGACCTTTTTCTGTCATTGTAAATATCCCGAGCTCCCCTGTTGAGCCGAACCTATTTTTTGTTGCTCTTAAAAATCTCAAAAAACCTTCTGCTTCAAGGTAAATTACAACATCTACAATATGTTCAAGTGCTTTCGGTCCAGCAACGATTCCCTCCTTCGTCACATGACCTATCAACATCACGGGTATCCCTGTTTCTCTTGCAAATTCAACTGATTTTAATGCAACCTCCCTCACCTGTGATATAGTTCCAGCAGATGACTCAATATTATCTGAAAAGAAACTTTGAACAGCATCAAGAATTAGTATCCCGCCTTTTTTGTCACCAGATCTGAAAATTTTTCTTGCATAAGAAAAAGTATTTTCAAGATTATTTTCAAAAAGTAAATAAAGATTTTTATTTTTTATATTGTTCTCACCTTCCTGACCTGCAACCCTTTTTATCCTGCTTGCAATCTGAATATGAGATTCTTCGGATGAGACATAAAGAACAGTACTTTTTTCAGATATTTTGAGAGCAGATTGAAGTAAAAGGGTAGATTTTCCAACCCCTGGTTCCCCACCGAAAAGTATAACAGAGCCTTTTACTATGCCTCCACCAAGAACCCTATCAAGTTCAGAAATCCCTGTTTTTATTCTTTCCTCATAGTCCTGCTTTATTTCATCTATCCTCTGCGGTTGCCTTATCTGTGAAATTATAGAATCTTTGTTTCCTTCAATTTCTGATTTTCTTTTCTTCTTCTTTTCTTCCTCATATATTAGTGAATTCCAACTTTCACAATTTGGACATCTTCCAAGCCATTTTGGAGTTGAAAATCCACAGTTTTGACAAACATACATTACCTACTATTTTTCTCTCCCTTTTCCAGCTGTTTTATCTTTTTTCTGAGCTCCTCCTCGGGATTTATTTTAAAATATAAGGAAATTAGAACAAGGTTGAGCAAAATCTCCGATAGTGTATCAGCAATTTTTTCTTTTTCGCTTCTTTCTTCGTTCTCAATCAGGTCAAGTAATTTAGAGAAAAGTTCAAGAGCTCTGGTTTTCAGATAAATTATATCTATTTTCAGGTCCCCCGTGTTAATTTTTTTCTCATAAATTCTGTAAGCAAGATACAGAGATGGGAAAATTTTCTCAACATCAGATAAGTTATTCCCTTCCTTCTCCTCTTTCTTTTTCATTTTTTCCCAATTTTGAAGAACCTCCTCAGGGGTTTTCAAATCCTTATTCCCAAAAACATGAGGATGTCTTTGAATGAGCTTTTTTATTAGGGAAGAAAAAAGGAATTTTAGGTCAAATTTCCCTTCATCTTCCATAATTTTCGTGATGAACAAACAGACCAAGATCACATCTCCGAGTTCTTTTGCAAGCCCTTCAAAATCTTGCCTATCTAATGAGTCTATTGCTTCATACGATTCCTCCACAAGCTTGAATTTTATACTTTGAGCAGTTTGACTTCTATCCCATGGGCACTCTCTCCGCAGTATATTTATAACAGACCATAGCTCATCAAAATTTCCCTTTATTTCAGAATTCAAAAAATATTCTTTGTCGTAAAGCATTAGAAGAAAAATTTAGCGAACAAAAAGAAAAATTCCGATTTTCCGACTTTGAAAGAAAAACGATTTATAATTGAAAAAGATATGATACAGAGGTTGAAAACATTTGTACTGCTTGCAGCACTTACGGTTTTTTTGGTTTTTATGGGGAAACTCATAGGTGGGAAAGTTGGAATGACAATCGCACTTGCTATGGCTGGAATTATGAACTTTTTAGCTTACTTTTTCTCAGATAAAATAGTGCTCGCAATGTATGGAGCAAGAGAGCTAACTCCAGATCAAGCCCCATCACTTCACCGAATTTTAGAAGAACTGTCTTTTAGTGCAGGCATTCCAAAACCGAAACTCTATATTGTTCCTTCACCCTCTCCTAATGCCTTCGCAACCGGCAGATCACCATCAAAATCGGCAGTAGCGGTAACAGAAGGAATACTGAAAATACTTAACGAAAGAGAGCTGAGAGGGGTTTTAGCTCATGAAATATCTCATATCAAAAATAGAGATACTCTCGTTCAGGTTGTCGCTGCAACAATTGCAGGAGCAATAATGTATCTTGCAGACATGTTAAGATGGAGCTTATTTTTCTTCGGAGGAAACAGAGATAATGAAAGAGATTCTGGAATAGGAGGGATAATAGGACTTATAGCATTAGCAATATTAGCCCCGATTGCGGCATTAATAATTCAAATGGCAATATCAAGATCCAGAGAGTATCTTGCAGATGAAACCGGAGCAAAAATCTCAGGCGATCCGATCGCATTAGCATCAGCATTAAAGAAAATAGCAGGATACGCAGAAAGAATTCCTATGGACGCTAACCCAGCTACAAGCCATCTTTTCATTGTAAACCCTCTATCTTCTTCAACAATTCTTTCACTGTTCTCAACTCATCCGCCCATTGAAAAAAGAATAGAGAGACTATATAAAATGGCAGGAATTTCCACACTTTAAGTAAATTATTATAATTAAAGTGGCTATTATAAAATATACTTGCGGGTATATACCTTTTTTCAGGTTAAGTTCTGATGAGATAAAAACTCAGGTCGGAGTTCGTAGTCCAAACGAAAAAGCTTTCACTTCTTATGATGAAGATCCGCTAACTTTGGCTTTTGAATCAGCAAAAACAATAGTTGAAAAGTTCAATCTAACCAGAGATAGCGAGAGATTAGATAATAAAAAATTAGCTTTGATTTTTGTTTCATCTTCTTATGAGTGGAGAGAAAAAAATCCTGCAACAACATTATCAGTAGCATTAGATCTCAGTGAAGACACAAAAACATTTTTTATATCTGGTGGCTCCGAAGCCGTAATATCTGCTATAGAACTTGCAGCCCATCTTGTTGATACAGAGAAAGTAGATTTTGCAATTTTATCTGTTGGAGAGAGAAGAAGAGGAGAAAGTTGGGATATAGATTTAGGTCTGAGCGATGGCGGGGGAGCAATCCTTTTTACAAAAGAAGAAGAAAATAAAAATAATACCCCTGCTCTCTTCAAAGTAGAAGATTTTTTCCATATATCAGAAGAAACATATGATATATCTTCCATAAATGGCAAAGTATCTTGTCTTGATGAAAGATTTGTATCGCAGGAGGAGTATTTATATCTTCTCAAAAGAGTTTTGGAAAAGACAAAATCAGATAAGATAATCTTTTCATCACCAACGTATGTGATAGCAACGAGCATTTTGAGATCACTCAAAATGAAAGATGATATAGTAAGTTCATTTGGATGTTTGGGAAATGCTCAAATACCAATAACTCTAACCTATATAGCAAACAGCATAAAAGAAGGGGAGAGAGTTCTTCTTGTTGGTTTTGGAAGCGGAATAAAAGCTGCTTTATTAAAAAGAGAAAGTGGAAAGTCAGAAGAAAACATAATAAAGATATTTGAAAGGAGAAAAAAAATGAGATTTGGAGATTATGTGAAAATAAAAGACATTATAGGATTTCCAGAAGATGAATCTTCTATATCTATGCTGTGGAGAGAAAGGGAGCAAAACCTTCGGTTATACGGGTTAAAATGTGAAGATTGTAAAAACTCTATTTTTCCGATGCAAAACTATTGCATAGTATGTGGAGGAAAAAATCTAAAAAAAGACAAATTGCCTCGTGAGGGGGAAGTCTTCACATTAACGGAAGACTATCTTACCATATATTCTGATATATTCCCACCTGTTCCTATGCTCGTCGTTCAACTCAAAAATGGTGCAAGGATATATATTCAAGGGACCGAATTAGAGGAAGGAGATAGATTCAAAATAGGAGATAAAGTGGAACTAACTTTGAGAATTCTTAACTCATATAAAGGATTTCTCAACTACTTTTATAAAGCGAGAAAAAAAATTGAGTAAGTAAAAATCACTCATCCTCACCGACTGAACCATACTTTTCAAAAACAGACCTATATCCTTTTTCTGTTTTTTTATTCAAAATCCTTTTATCTTTTTCATATTGTCTATCCGAATCAAAAGATTTTGGAGAAATTCTTTTGATTATTTTATTATCTTCCTCCTCTCTTTTTTTCTTTCCTTTCTCTCTTTTTTTCTTTCCTTTCATATCAGTAATCCTGATCTTTGGAGCAGGTGTAGGAGGCTCAACTAATGTTTGTGCCTGAATCCTATTTTTTGTTCCATCAAAAATAATATATGCTGATGGTAGAAGAAATACGCCCAATTTTATTAGTTTCCTACGAAATAAATTTCTTACTTTCTCTTTTTCTTTTTCTTTCCCTTTCTCTGTTTTTCTTCTGTCTAGAAACACCCTTATATAAATTTTAAGTATTTTGAAAAAATATTACTATTATTTCTGTTTTTCTTCTGTCTAGAAACACCCTTATATAAATTTTAAGTATTTTGAAAAAATATTACTATTATTAACATCCTATTTACTGATGACTCCATAAAATTAACAGTAGACTGATAAAATAAATGTAAACCGAGCAAATTTGTAAAATTTATTAAAGCATGTTAGCAGAATTTTTCCTTTCTTACTTTCTGATATCTTGGGGATATCCTGAGTTTTTTGATGAACATAAAGTAAAAGATGAAATAGGATTAATTTCTTTTATATCACAAAGAAAAATTTCAAACTACGAAAGAAATATTTTGATTGGCACATTTGGTGGATTCTCATTCCTCAAAATCTTCGGATTAAGAGCTGATATACCAGCAGGTCTAACAGAAAAAGGAGATGTGAAATTATCGGATATATCCGGAGCTTTCAAAATCTCCTTACTTGATTTTTCTCCTATGCCAACTTTTTTGCTATCTTTTGAATTTCCAACAGGTTCTACACCCTTTACTCAAAACAGAATAGTAATAAGTCCGATGGTATTTTTTAGATTTGATCTATTAAATCTAAAATTTTCTCTACTTGGTGGAGCAAGATTTTCTCCCTCAAAAGATAAGAAAGAGATAAATGCACTTTACCCTCATACAACACAAAATGAAGTTTTTCTATTTTTAGGAGGGGGAACTTATTTCATTCCAAAAATTCTCTCTTTTGAACTAAAACTTGGTGGAATATACGAGGAACTCAAAAAAATAGTGTTTCAACCTCAAATGCATCTTAACATTTCTATTCCAACCAAACCAATTGAACCAAAAATCGGTCTATTTGGATTCGGAGCGATCGGGCAAAAAAGTAATATAAGGCAAGGATACGGAGTAGGTGCTTATGCTTCGGTTTCTTTCCAGTGAAATTCAGTTTTAAAATTCCAAATTTATGTTTGACCATCAAAGACCTTCAAAAACAAAGACGACCGAACCATTTAGCATACCGTGCTCTGCCTGGACAACTCCGATATCGCATTTGCCTTTCTTTTGACGCGCACCAGCTTCACTCCTCAACTGATGAACCACTTCACAAACTTCTATCAAAGGCGTAGCACCTGCTGGATGTCCGCATGCTACTCTACCCCCAGAAGGATCAACATAAAGCCTCGCATCAGGACCAACTTTTCCTTCCTTAAAAGCATACACTGCCTTTCCTTCATCAAAAAACCCCATGTCTTCAAGAATAGTAAGTTCAGTAGTGGTAAAAACTCCGTATATTTCTACTACATCAACATCTTTTTGAGTTATTTTTGCCTGTGAGAAAGCTTCATCAGTAGCTTTTCGCAAAGCTTCGGAATAGTAAGGTATATATTCAAACTGGTTAGGTAAAAAAGATGTCGGAGTATGGAATTCACCGTATCCTCTTATCTGAACTTTTCTTTTTTTATTAGAAGGATTCGCTTTCTCAAAATCTTCCGAAGTGAGAAGAACACCTGCAGCACCTGAGGCAAAAATAGAACAATCGTAAAGATAAAGAGGGGGACATATTTCTTTTGAAGCAATAACATCTTCTGGATTTATTCTTTGTCTCAAAAGAGCTTTCTCATTTTTTTCAGCATGTTCCCTTAATCTTACAGCTACCCAATTCAAATCATCTCTGCTTACTGATTTTTCTATCATATATCTTTGTCCAGCCATAGCATAATATGGGATAGGAGCTCCAATTCCATACATAGAATCAAAAGGTCCGTAAAGATTTATTTGAGTTAATGTTATATCATATATGAAATGAGGAAACTCCATTCCTTCCGGAATTCTATCACCTCTGTCGTCCATCCCGATTACGAAAACTGCATTGCACCTTCCTGAAAGAATTTCAAGCATGCCATATCTTAAAGCAAGAGCCGCTGTGCTACCGCCGTTCTCAACCATAACCTCAACTTTGAATTTCTTCCCAAGATAGTGTCCCATATGATGAGCATGCATGAAGTGTTGTCTTATTCCACCGAGAACAGGAGGAGTGAAAACTACACCATCTACATCATCTGGTGAAACTTCAGCATCTTCCAACACTCTCTTGAAAACACGAAATAAAACCTCTTTATATGTTTCTCCCTGCCTTTCTTTCACAACAGGGTCATAATATACTCCCCTTACAAACACTTTCATACAAAATACCTCCTCTTTTCTGTTTATTTTTTCATTTATTTAATCACTACTTTTGACCGCAAGAACATAATTTCTGTTGCTTACTTCTATAATTTTCTGAAGTTTGGACGAAAATTAGCTAATTTCAAAAATTTGACCGTTTGTTCAAATTTTTTTCTTTCTTTTTTTGTTCCGACTAAAAAAACAAATAAGATTTAACATCTTCTTTGTTTGCTGCAACTGCAGAGCCAAAACCATAATCTTGGCTTCTAGAACATATATGCGGATCTGGTGCCGATGCACAGATATCTGACACAGAAACCCTCCGAACTTATAGTAGGAGATATAGTAGAAACCGCAGGAGATTGGGAAATTGCAACTGTTGATGGGATGAAAAACTTCCAACATTTGATAATATAGAGTAGTCTGCAATATTTTGAGAAAAAACATACATTCCCATAGTTGACATAGGGAAGAATTGAAATACTAAATTTTTAACTCAATAACTGACTGTTAAAATAAGGTAAAAAAATAAAACAAAACAAGCAAAAAGAAAAACATCAGCTAAAATTTTAAATGATGACGGGGGGAAAAGTAAAGAGGTATTACATTTTTTGCTTGTTTTGCTTGAAAATATCTCTTCTTACCTTGCCGATTATACTAAATTTCCCAAAAAAAGCTTTAAGCTTAACAGTAAAAATAGGAACTCTCGCGCCAGCTGATTCGGATTGGCTGAAAATAATTGGAAGCATAATTAACGATACCCTAAAAAACTACCCTGATATCAAATTTTATATCTACCCAGACGGAGTTCTTGGTGATGAAGAAGAAATGGTAAAAAAAATAGCTGATGGTCAAATAGATGGTGGAATATTTACATTACAAGGAATAAAAAAAACAGCACCCGAGATTAGAGTGCTTGATCTCCCCATGCTCCTTAAAAGCTATGATGAAGCCGATAGAATAACGGACAAGTTTTTCCCAGAGTTTCGAAAGATTTATGAAAAAAGAGGTTTTAAATTACTACTTCTCACTGAACAAGGATTCTCATATTTTTTCACAATAAGAAAAGATGTAAATAGTCTGAAAGATTTAGGTAAAACACGCTTTTGGGGTTGGAAAGAAGGAAGAGTCATACAAAATGTTGGAAAAATATTTTGTATAAGTCCAATCTTCATTTTAGTTACAGATGTTCTTGCTGGTCTTGATACAGGCATGGCGGAAACATTTGATGTAAGCCCTATGGAATATATAGCATTACGATGAAAATTTATTCCATCTCCTCCAAGATGTATATGAATTATAAGAATTACCTTCGGAGAAGTTTTTGATTTGATAATATCTTTTATAAGGGAAATTCTGCTTGAAGATAGGCTTTGATATCGTCAACAAGAAGAATCAAAGATGAGATATTGAAGTCGTTGATAAGGTGAAAGTATGATTTTGGAGATGGAAAGGATATGAGAGAAACGGCGTTTGAGAAGGATATAGGTTCAGTTTCATCTGAATTTTCTGAAATCCCATCCAACTTTCAAAATACTCCAAAACCAAAGGTAAAAACTATTGCTGTTCCAGAAGGAAATGGTCGTATTTCTCCTGAAAGTATAAACTACCAAGAAGAAAAAAGAGAATATGTTATAAACTCTGATGGATACATAAGATTTAAAGTCAAAAACAAAATTGATAACTTTTACCTAGACGAAAATTCATCTAAGGAATTTACTCTTTACCGCAGAGGGAGTAGATAACACTTTCAGTATTTGGGATATTTCTACCGGTTTTCCCTCACAAATAACATCATATTCCCTTGATTATGGAGTTCTAAATGACATCGCAGCCGGCATAGCTCACTGGGAAAATAGGCTATATTTATCTTCTGGATACGCCGGTGCTATGATATTTGATATAAGCGATCCTTCAAAACCAAGAATCCAAAGAAAAACTCATTTTGGAACTTTTTCAATACCGTTAGAAAAATGCTACTCATATCAGTTCAAGTTGATTTGCAAAAGTGTAAAAGACCTGATAGTGTTAGAGTAAGAAAAAAACATATTTGAAGAGAAAAAGTTTGTTTTATATGAATCAAAATGAATCTGAACATAATAAAAATAAAAAATGGAACTTTTCGGAACAGATGGAATAAGATTTATTGTATCTGGAAATTCACAAGGAGATGAACTAAAATATTCTCCTGACCTTATTTTTAAAATAGCAAAAGCTACAAGCCGTGTTATGGAAAAAGGAAATTATGTGGTTGTTTGGGATACACGAAAATCATCCTTACCGATAGTTTCAATATTCTCAGGGGTTTTGGTTTCACAAAACTTTAATGTAAAACTTGCTGGAATATTACCTACTCCCGCTGCCTCACTGATATGCAGAACCCTCAGATACAACGGCGCATTTTCCGTATCAGCCTCTCATAACCCCCCAGAATTTAACGGAATAAAATTCTTCAATAAGGATGGGTTGAAATTAGACCAAAAAACTGAAAAGGAAATAGAAAAATTTTTCCTTGAAAATCAAAAAATAAACGAAGCAGAAAATTCATATCAGATCGGAGAACTCCATCAAGATTATGAATTTTGTAAAAGCACATACAAAAGCTTCATCTTAAATCTTTTCCCCAAAAATATGCTGAAAGGTCTGAATATAGTTTTAGACTGCTCAAATGGATCAACTTCAAATATAGCGCCAGAGATTTTCAGAGAACTTGGCGCAAAAGTAAAAACCATAGGAGCAAATCCAGACGGAGAAAATATAAATTTAGGAGTTGGCAGTGAAAATCCTCAAAAAGCTTTATCAGAAGATGGAGATTTCAAAATAATATTTGATGGAGATGGAGATAGAGTTCTTATAGGAGATTCAAAAGGTAATCTATATGATGGAGATCAGCTGATTTCAATTTTAGCTAAATCTATGATGGAAAAAGGAGAAATAAGGTGGGGAATTGTTGGCACGATACTATCTAACATGGCGTTAGAAAAATTCGCAAAAGAAAACAAATTAAACTTCGTAAGAGTTGATGTAGGAGATAGAAATATAGCTTACAAAATGGAAGAAGTTGGAGCAAACCTTGGGGGAGAAGAATCAGGACACATAATACTTTATGATATACTTCCAACAGGAGATGGAATAATATCTGCTCTTAAAGTTTTAGAATATGTTATAAAAAAGCAAAAAGATTTGAAGGATTTAGCAATAGAAAAATTCTATCAAGCAAAAGGGAAAATAAAAATTTCACAAAAGAAAGATTTGAACTCAGAAGAATTCAGAAATGTTTGGAAGATAAAGGAAGAGGTAGAGAAATCAGGCGGAAGAGTTGTCGTAAGATACTCCGGAACAGAACCTGTAATAAGAGTTATGGTAGAATATGAAAACAAAGAAAAAGCCGAGGAAATAAAAGACAAAATTGAAGAGGAACTCCAAAAAATATTCATCAACAACGAAAAAAGTAAATAGTAAAGAATACAAAGCGAAAAAATAAAAGAACAAAAGATAAAACAAAAAAAAGAAAAACAGAATATAACCAAAATGAAATTTCAAAACTTATATAAACAATAATACAAAAAAGACTACAAAACCTAAAAACGCCATGTCAGGAAAGAAAAAAGAAGAAAAAATAAAAAAGAAAGAAAATAAAAAAGAAAAAAAAAACGTAGTGAAGATAGAAGATGAAAGACCGGTTACTGCTATATCATATGACAAAGATCAGGCAAAAATAACTATTATAGGGGTTCCAGATCGTCCCGGAATAGCAGCTGCAATTTTCACACCATTAGGTGAAGCTGGAATAAGCGTAGATATGATAGTTCAAAATGTCTCATCAGAGGGACTTACAGATATAACTTTCACAGTAAAAAGAAAGCAACTAAAAAAAGCATTAGATACAGTTCAAGAAGTTGCAAAGAAAATGGGGTTCAAAGAAGTAAGATATGATGATACAATAGCAAAAGTATCAATAGTAGGAACAGGAATGAGAGATAGACCCGGCATAGCCGCGAAAATGTTCTCAACTCTTGCAAAAGCAGGAATAAATATAGAGATGATCTCAACCTCCGAGATAAAAATATCTTGTGTTATAAAAGAAAAATATGTTGAGTTAGCCGTAAGAGAACTGCACTCTGCTTTTGAACTTTCTTAAAAATTCTATATTTCATCTGCTCCAATATCCCAAAAATAAAAAATTGTGAAAAATAAATTATAAAACCCCCATTTTTTATCATATAAAATATGGCAAGAATTACAATAGAGGACTGCCTTGAAAAAGTTCCGAACAAATTTATTCTTGTAAAAATGGCAATTTTAAGAGCCCATCAACTTATGAAAGGAGCAAGACCCACCATAGACAACATAGAAGAAAACAGAGAGATAGTGGTTGCCCTAAGAGAAATTGCAGCAAACAAAGTAAAATACAAGAAAATAACAGAAGAAGAAAGAAGAAGAGCCGGCGAAGAAAAAATATTGTAAAATTAAGATTAGCTTACTTTTGGTATTAGTAGACCAAATTTGAGATTTGAGGATTTTTTTGAGATTTGAGGATTTTTTCTGACATATTCAAAGCAATTTTAACAATATTTTTTGTACTCACCTCCATTTTTTTTATTATTGAGGCTATTCCAGGAGATCCAGCTGAACTACTTGGAGGAGAAAGGGCGTCCAGAGAAGAGATAGAAAAAATAAAAAAAGAGTTCGGTCTTGACAAACCTTTACTTGAAAGATACAAAAACACTTTGATCTCAGCGATAAAGTTTGATTTTGGATACTCTTTTTACACAAAGCAAAAGGTAAGAGATATTATAATTCCAAGATTGAAAAATACATTTTTACTCGCGATAACAACACTTGCGATAACTTTTTTCCTTGCAAATCTTATATTCATACTTTACATTTTGTTCAGAAAGTGGGAGGATGCAATTACAATTTTATCAACAATATTATGGTCTATACCGAACTTTTGGCTCGGAGTAATATTTATAATCTTGTTCTCCGTAAAGCTCAGGCTTTTGCCAGTATCTGGATTTGAAAACCTGAAATCTTTAATTTTACCAGCTTTGACGCTCAGCATATCCTTATCTATTGTTCTCGGGAGATTTTTGAAAAACCTTTCAGAAGACTTTATAAAATCAGATGCTTTCTTATTTATTAGGTCAAAAGGAGTAGGTTTTGTAAGAGAACTTTTACATATATCAAAAGCTATATCATCAGGAATAATAACGGTTATCGGAATTCAAGCAGGAGTTCTGCTTTCAGGAACAGTTATAACCGAAACGGTTTTTTCGTTCCCAGGAATAGGTTCGCTTACAGTACAAGCTGTACTTTCACGAGATTTACCTTTACTTTATGCCTGCGTATTTTCAATTTCTTCAATATGGGTTTTAGTAAATTTTCTTTCAGATAAATTAGCTCAAATTTTTGACCCAAGACTCAAAGGTTAAAACTTTTGAGAAAATAAAAATTTTCCCATAAAAGAAAAAAACAATAAAAACTATCATAACCTATTTGACACAAATGAACTCCATATAAATTTCATCAAATCCTCCCACCCAATAACACCATAATTTAGCACACAAAAGTGGATTTAAATTAGCAAAAAAACTTATAAACCTATCCATAACTTCCAAAGTGAAGAAAGTAAGCTTTGATAGGTGCTGTTTTCTCAAATACTTCTGCCCCAACCAATTCAATCTAAGTTTTTTAAGTTTGAACTCTTTCCCATAAAAATATTGAGGATACTTTGGATCAAAATAATATGGGAAAGTAACATCAAAACCAGCTTTATGCTCCGGATGAGAAAATCCTCTACTACAATGAGGTACAGCAATTTTCAACTCTCCGCCATTTTTCAATATTCTATGTAATTCAAACATAGCCTCAAACGGAGAATTCAAATGTTCCAAAACATGAAAAGCTTCCACAAGATCAAAAGTATTATCTTTAAAAGGATAAGGGAATTTATTTAGATCAACCACAAGGTCTGGATTAACTTCTTTTCTTATATCTACATTTATATAGCCATATTTCTTAAAGGAACCACAACCCAAATTTAACTTCATAATTCTGTTTCCCATTTCACTATTCACAGCTAAATCACTTTTTTTATTTACCTTATCCATCTTTCAATCCACTGTGATAATGAAAATAAAGCAAAAATCTTTCTTGAATTATTTTTTCTTAAATTTATATGATCGGAGAACTCTTTGGAAACAAAATGAGAAAAAGAAGGAGATAATACTCCAAATCTTCTGAGGTATTTTTCAAGCTCAAAGACCTTTTCCGCAAAAATCCTTTCTTTCTTCTTTATCCAGAAACTTATCGGGACAGCAAACCCTTGTTTTCCTCTTTTCAATATTCTCTTTGGTAACTTTTCTTTCATTATATCTCTGAGTATAAATTTTAATCCGTCAAGAGTATAAATTAGCGGTCTTATCTTATCTTTGAATTTCAAAGAAAAGCACAAATTGGCAATTTCTCTTGTAAGAAAAGGTGTTCTTACTTCAAGAGAACAAAAAGAAGAAGCTCTATCAGTCTTAAACAAAATATCATCTTGAAGATAAAGTTTCATATCAAGATACATAGGCAATGAAAAAAAATCAATATCTTTTTCTACGGCTTCTTTGTAGTATCTTAAAGCATCTTCAAAGATAAAATCTTGCTTTATATCTAAATTCAAAATATTGGTTATTTCTGATGGAGAAAAATATCTCATCCAAAAATAGTGTCTTTGCGGAAGATCAAGATCAAAACCCGAAAAAAATCTTTTGAGTTTGAAATCTAAACTGAAATACTCAAAAGAAGATGGCAAAGATTCAATTAGATTTACTACAAAGTATTTGAATTTCCATCTCAAAATTCTTCTTAAAAGTTCTGCAAGAATATGAGAAATGTAAGTTGGATACCCACCAAAAAGTTCGTCCCCACCATCTCCGGATAGCGCAACCTTTACCTTTTGTCTTGTAAGCTTACTCAATAGATATGTGGGTAATATTGAAGAATCTGCAAATGGTTCATCAAGTTTTGAAAAAATTTCTGGAATGACTTCAAGCATATCATCTTCACGCATTCTGTACTCTGTGTGATCTGTTCCAAAAAAAGATGAAATCTCTCTTGCAAAGCTTGATTCATCGTAAGAGCTTTCATAAAAAGATATGGAAAAAGTTTTGGGCTTTGTAAATTCCGAAGCTATTGCTACAACAGAAGATGAATCAATTCCACCAGAAAGAAATATCCCCAACGGGACATCTGCTATAAGTCTTCTTTTCACAGAAATATAAAGGTTTTCTTTGATTTGATGCTTTATATCTTGAATTCCAAAAGTATTTACCGCTTTTATTCTTTTTACCTGAAAATACTCCTTTATTTTAATATCCCAGTTTTTTAAGTCAAAAATAAGGTAGTGTCCAGCTGGTACTTTTTTTATTTTAGAGAAAGCAGAGTGCGGAGACGGAATGAAACCATAAAAGAGGTATTTTGCGATAGCGTAAAAATCTGGCTCAGGTGAAAAATCAGCCAACGAGATTATAACCTTTAGCTCTGATGCAAAAATAAATTGATTTTGAGATAGTGAGTAGTAAAGAGGTTTTTCCCCAAAGGGGTCTCTTGCCAAAAACAGGATATTTTCTTTTGAGTCATAAAGAGCAATGGCAAACATTCCATCAAAATAGTCAAGCATACTTTCTCGGTATTCTTCCCACATATGCGGTATAATTTCTGTATCTGAACTTGTACGAAAAAAGTGCTTACCTTCCAACTTCCTTCTTAATTCAAGAAAGTTATAAATTTCCCCGTTAAATACAACAACAATTTTACCATCTTCTGATTTCATAGGTTGTTTTCCACCTTGAATATCTATTATGCTGAGCCTATTTATACCCAGAAGAACTTTTTTTTGAGTTTTCTGATCAATCCCCGCAAAAAATCCAGTGTCATCCGGACCACGGTATGAAATAAGATTGAGAGCTTTTAGGAAAATCTCATCAGAAACTGATGAAGAAACAATCCCAGCTATTCCACACACAAATTAACTTTTAACAACAAAAATTTAATTTTCCAAATTCTGCTTTATTCTTTTTCTTTTATAACCCTGAATATATAGAACTCTCCAATTTTTGTTTCCTCTCTGAGGTACCACTCTCCTTGATACGGTTTCTTTCTTATAACATAATCAACCCTATATTTCTTCAGTAAATCCTCAAAATATCTCTCATCTTGATAGTATCTTAAAGCTACTTCCACAAAATCATCTATTACTTCAAGCACACCTTTATCTCTCGGAAATTTGAAATCCTGAGGTTCTCCAAAAAGGTTCAGAGCGTATGGTGTACAGAAATCACCAAGTCCAGGAAGAACTACATAGCATTTATGAGGTCTAATGATATCATAATAAATATATTTTTTTAGTTCAGCTTCGGAAAATCCGAGTAATTTTGTCTTGAGAATAAATCTATTGAAAACATCCTCATGCTTCAAATCAGAAAAGTAATTTACAATATCATATAAGATAAATCTATTTGTTGCAACAGATAATACCAGCTCTGAATGACCGGCTATTGCAGCATAATGAGAATAGATCAAATCGTCCTCACAAGTTATTACAGAATCATCAGAGGTATTCTCCTTTATCCAATTTACTACCTCCCTAAAATTCTTTGCTTTATCATAGCTTGCAGAAAAGTAAGAGGTGGAATAATAAAAAACAATCAAACTGCTACTCATAAACGCAAAAAACATTAAAACTAAAACTATATCAATAAAAAATCTTAATATCTTAATCTTAAATTCCCTCGCAACTTCCTCTATCCTCTCAAACAGCAATCCTATCCCAACCTTCGCCATAATCTTGAACGGAAATATTACATGACCACTAATCTGCATATATACCCCCAAAACATACTCAGCAAAAAACAACAAATACCCCCCAAAAAAACCAGAAAAAATAAATATGTTCCTCGGAGTAAATCTCCACCTCAAAACAAAAGATAATAAAGCAAGTAAGAAAAGAAATAAATACTCCGGCTTGAATGCATCTCTGAGCACCTCTATATTCCTTTCAACTTTCAAAATCAATGTCCTTTCCACAGTCTCACCTATCAACTCCCTCTGATAAAAATTAAAAAGAATCCCAGGGACACCTATTGTAACACCCAAAAGTAAAATCCACATAATCTCCCTTCTTAACTTGCTCCACTTGTTTCCTAAAAAACGCAAAATCAATACAGAAAACATAAATATCGAAAAAGTGTATATCGCCCAATATATGTGAGAATAAAAAGACAGACCCCAAAATATTCCACTTAATAATCTATATTTCCCCCATTTCTCGGGATCATTTTCCCACCTTTCCACCCCGTCTAAAAACCTCAAAAAATAATACAAAAAAAGAAGAAAAAATATCATAAAAAACACAGGATTGAAAATCCTCATAGGTCCTCCATGCATCGCATTCTGTACTATCCCCATACCCTCTACACCCAAAATAAACTTCAAAAAAGAAAAAATAGGAGAATAAATAAAAAAGAAAATTATCAATGCAACTTTCCTCGAAAAAATAAACCCTAACACCTTCAAAAGCAAATACATATCAAAAAAAATAAAGACTGGTCTCAAAAGACCAAAATAATATAAAGGAATCACAAACTTTAAAGGGTAAATCAAACACAAAAGCGGTACTATTATTCCCCACCTTTGCTCATAAAATGCAAACTCTCCACCACAAAATGAAACCAGCTTTAACCATCTGAATTCATCTGCGTGAAAATATATTGGTTCATGATACTTCACAAAAAAGTAGATAGTTATGAGGTTAGTAAGTAAAGCAGAAAATAAGGCTACAAAAAAATCAAGGTATCTAAGAAAAATCTTTTCCAGGAATTTGATCTCAATTTTCATATTTCTCTTCAATAAAATGTTTCAAAAGTTATAAATAAAAAATCTTTTTTCATAAAATCCTCAAAATTTCAACCCTATCTCATTAGCCTCAATTTTTTTTCTGAACTGCCACCCTGAATATATAGAACTCTCCAATCTTTGATTTTTCTTTGAGATACCACTCCCCTTGATAAGCTTTCTTTCTTACAACATAATCAACTTTATATTTTTTTAACAAATCCTCAAAGTATCTCTCATCTTGATAGTATCTTAAAGCTACCTTCACAAAATCATCTATTGCTTCATAGATATTCTTATATTTTGAAAATTTGAAATCTTTTGGTTCTCCGAAATAAGCTTTTGAAACAAAAGTACTATATGGAGAGCTACCCCAGAAAACATGCTCTCTCTTTGAAATATTATAAATGTAATCTTTAAACTCATCTTCGGAGAGACCAAGCAACTTTGATCTTATTATAAACCTCTCAAAAACTTCATTATCAGTCAAATCTGATATGATATTGATACTACTATGCAAAATTAATCTTTTGCTCAAAATATGTAACATCAGTTCAGAGGATGCAGGAAACATATCAAATAGAACAAAAAATCCGTAAAAATCATCCACCGTTACAACTGATTTTTCCGGTGTATTATATTTTATCCACAAAGCAACTTCTTTGAATTGTTTTATCTTTATTGTGTTCTCCTCAAACTTTTTAACCTTAAAAAAGAAAAGCGCCCAGTTTAATACGAACAAAACGAACATAAAAACACACAAGATATTTATAGCAAAGCTAAAAAGATAATAGACAAATCTTCTTGATCTCAATTCTTCAAATTTCTGTAATGCCAAACCTATGGCTATTTTTGTAAAGAGTTTAAAAGGTACAGTAAAATGCATGGCTCCCTGCATGAAAATTTTCAGAATATACTCTGAAAAGAAAAGAAGAAATCCAGAAAAAAAACCAGAAAATATAAATAAATACTTCTTTGAAAAATTTGAATAAAAAGCAAAAGAGAAAAGAGATAAGATGAAAAGGAAAGTGTATTCTTTTGGTATCTCTTTTAGGAGAAAATCTACAAGCGAAATATCCTGATGAATTTTTATAAAGAAGGCAGACCTCATAATAGATTCTCCGACTAAGCTTTTCTGATATAAATTGAAAATCAGAGCCGGTAACCCCAAAATAACTCCTACAACGAGAACTTTGAAGACATCTTTAAGCGAACCTTTCCTAAACAAAAGAAGTACAAAGAAAAGAAAAATAGTAGATGAAACGAGATATATCCACCAAAAAGTTAAAGAATAAAAAGATAATCCTAAAAAAATTCCGGCAAATATAATATCTTTCCTCCCTATTTTTTCCTGCTTTTCCTCCAAATCAAGGAACCTCATAAAATAAATGAGAAACAAAAGAAAAAATATAAGAAAAAAAGAAGGATTAAAAACTCTCAATGTATTTCCATATAAATTGGAAATAAAGGTTTCGTCTCCTACTTTTCCGGAAAGAAGTCTTAAAAGAGAGAATATGTTTGAGAAATGAAAGAAGAAAATTATAAGAGATATTCGCTTTGAAAAAAATAAGTTCAAAAGTTTCAAAAGCAAATACATATCTAAAAAAACAAGAAAAATGCGAATAGTAGAGAAATAGTATGGTTCAATAATATACTTCAGAGGATAAATCAAACATAGTAAAGGAATAACAAGTCCCCACTTTTGCTCATCAAACGGGAAATTACCACCACAAAACAAAGATTGCGATACCCAAATTACTTCATCGTAATGGAAATAAACAGGTTCCTTATGAACTATCATAAAATATAATATAGAGGAATTCACAAATATCGCAGATGATAAAGATAATATGAAATCGGAACTTCTGATAAAAAATTTCCTCCTGAACAAAAAATCGTTCATAAGAATTTATTAATCAAGTTATTTCTGCACTTCCTCTGATTCTAAAATCTCTTGAATAAAGTACGGTTTTCTCCCCTGATCTGATGAAAAATAAACTCTTATTAATATTTCAGCTATAATTCCGGTCATAATAAAATGCAGTCCTGATATCACAAAGAATATAGATATTATGAAAAGAGGGTTCCTATGAACCCACACACCTAGAAAATATTTTTGATACAGTACAAAAAAAGAAATTATCACACCAACCGAGATAACAGAAATTCCTATATATCCAAAAAACCTCATAGGTCTTGTCTGGAATGATAAAAAGAACTTCAAAAACACCATGTCTATAATTGTCTTGAAAACCCGAGAGATAAGTCCATATTTTGATTTACCTTTCAATCTTGGTCTATGATTTACTACTAACTCCCCTACCCTCGCACCATAAAAAGATGCAAAAGCTGGAATAAACCTATGCATATCACCAAAAAGTTCAAGATTTTTAACAATCTCTTTCCTATATGCTTTAAGAGTACACCCATAGTCATGAAGTTTCACACCCGAAATAATAGATATTATTTTATTAGCAATATTTGAGAAAAAAACCCTTACAAATTTATCTTTTCTTTCTTTTCTCCAACCAGAAACTATATCAAGATTTTCATTAATGAGCTTCTCTATAAGACGGGGTATATCTTTCGGATCATTTTGCCTATCTGAATCCATAGTTATTATTATAACTCCTTTTGCAAAGTCAAATCCAGCCCTTATTGCTATTGTTTGCCCAAAATTCTTTTTGAACCTTATAACTTTAACTCTGCTGTCTGAAAGGGCTACTTTTTTTAGAACCTCATAGCTACCATCATTGGAGCCATCATCAACATATATTATTTCAAAATCAAAATTTTCCATTTTATCTATAACATCCGATATTTCTTTGTGGAGCTCTTCAATATTATCTTTCTCATTATATACAGGAATTACAATTGAAATTAGAATTTTTTCTCTTTTTTCCTCCATATCTTCTTCCCATTCTATCTCTTTGTCTTTTGTAGGAATTCTTTTCACCACCTTAATCAACCTCAATTGTCTGTAGGTAATCATAAAATTTAGTAAAATCTGAAAAATTTTCCTCATATATAAAATTTCTTTCAGCTTTTCACTATGGCTCGTGAAGTTGATGGTAAGAAGATAGCGGAAGAAATCTTCAGTAGCGTAAGGGATGAGGTATCAAGGATTAAAAGTATGGGATACAAAATAAAACTATCAATAGTTGCAATAGGCAAAGATAATGAGATGGAGCTTTTCATAAGAAACAAAAAAAAATATGCCCAATTTTGCGGAATAGAGATTGAGGAAATTTATCTACCACAAGACATAACAGAACAGGACCTTATCTTGAAAATTAACGAGCTAAATAAATCTGACTGCACAGGCTTTATAATTCAACTTCCATTACCACCTCACATAAGGAAGGAAATAATTGACCTGATATCTCCCTTAAAAGATGTTGACTGTCTCACCTCTGAAAATTTAGGAAAAGTTATGAAAGATCATACCACAGCAAGATTTATTCCCTGCGCATGCAAATCTATGATTGATATCCTTGAAATATACGGTGTAGAGGTTTCTGGAAAGAGAGCGGTTGTTGTCGGTTCATCTGACCTCGTTGGAAAACCCTGTGCGGCAGTGCTACTGAATATGGGAGCAACAGTATCAGTTTGTCATAAAGCGACAGATATAAAAAATTTAGAGGAATTAGTAAGGTCCGCAGATATAGTTGTATCCGCCGCTGGCGTCCCTGGAATAATAAAAGGGAACTGGATAAAACCTGGAGCAGTAGTTATAGATATAGGGACAAGAGTTGTAAATGGAAAAGTTTTTGGAGATGTAGAATATGATTTAGCCAAGGAAAGAGCATCAATCATTACACCAGTTCCCGGTGGAGTTGGAATAATAACTGTCGCAGAACTTATGAGAAATACTTTGAAAGCTTTCTTCCTGTCAAAATCCGTTTAACTTTATTTATGAAATCTTTTTTATTTTCACTTTTATTCATTCTAATTCAGCTATTGGTTCCCCCTCTACAACTGATCCCCCTTCTTGCACATAAAGCTTTTTTATTCGCCCAGAGTAAGGAGATTCAACTGGAATTTCCATCTTCATGGATTCAAGAATTACAATAGTATCACCCTCTGAAACTTCCGACCCCTCGCTTACAAGTACCTTCCATACATTCGCTGTTATCGGAGCAGGAATTATTTTGTCGCTCATTTTTTATCTACCTCCATCTCAGAATTCATCAAATAACAAATTGTATAAGATTAATCTTCGCTTGAATTTGAACAAAAATTCAAAAATTTTTTCTGCAAATGATAAATCTACCACAAGACAATCTGTCATAAGATAATTTACCAGCAAAAAGAAGGCAAAAGATAAATCAAAATCAATTTTTTACTATAAAAATTATGCAAAAAATAAATTGGCAAATATTCGTACGTGTTTCCATGTTTTTTGGTTTTCTTTCATTCATTATAGGTTCCCTTTCAGGCATCGCAAGAGGAGGAGGATTAGAATTGGGATTTATAAATAAGCTTTCCTTTTTTCATCAGTATTTTATGATAGGAGGATTTTTGGGACACTTATAACGGCAGAGAGAATAGTTAGCCTGAGAAATGAAAAATTGAACTTTCTCATACTCGTAAATGCTTTGGGAGTTCCGTTTATAATTCTCAATCCAAAAATCTCCCTGATATTTTTTTATTCAGGTGGTTTAATACTCTTTGCAGTATATTTGTATTTCCTTTTGAGGTTCAAGAAAGAAGAGTTTTTAATTTTAGGTTTATCGGCTATTTTTTATATACTCGGTTTTGAGCTGTACGAAAAAAACAGATTGCTTGCTATTGATTTTTGGAGTTTGTTTTTCATCTTCACTATTTTAGGAGAAAGGTATGAATTAATAAAAAACTTCAAAAAAATAAGTAAAATATCAAAATATCTGATTTTTTCCTCAATACTTTTGCTACCTTTCCTCCAAAAATTTTATCCATTAAAAGGCATAATATTAGTTGGACTTTCATGTATTTTCATCATCACCGATATAGCCCTAATAAATCTGAGGAAAACCGAACCTTTCAGATTTACAGCATATTGTATATTGGCAGGTTACATCTGGCTCATAATTTATGGTTTATCTTTTATAATACCAAACATAAATTACGATTTGAGAATTCATTCTTTGCTTTTGGGTTTCGTATTCAGCATGGTCTTTGCTCATGCAAGAATGATACTCCCATCTATCTTAAAGACAACTATAAAATTCCTCAAAATCCCTAATTACATCGCATTTATTTTATTTGAAGCAAGCCTTATCGCAAGATTTATTTCCTATGGTAAAACAATATTTCCTACATTTTTAGTGGCAAATTTTCTTTCAATCTTGCTGTTTTTTCTCGTAAATTTCTTGTCTTTAGAGAGAAAGTAGAACTGGCAGAAAAAAGCAAAAATCAAATAAAAAAGTAATAAATTATAAGAATATGGAAGATGAAATTAAAAAAAATAATAGGACTAACAACAAAGAGAAAGAAAACTATGAAAAAGTAAACGGTAAAACACAGGACCAAAGTCAAATTCATGAATACAAACCCTTGCTTGAAAAAGAAAGAGTAGAATATGCAAGAGAGATCTTTAAGTCAAAAGGATATGCAGAAAAATGGAAAAAACTTTCACCACTTTTTATAAAGGTGAAACAAGAAAAAGATTTAAACATAAAAGAGATTCAAGAAGAAATAATAAAGCTCAAAAAAGAAAAAGAAGCTTTAATTTTGGCTCACAACTACATGCTCCCTGAAATTCAAGAAATAGCAGATTTTGTCGGAGATTCCCTTGAACTTGCAATAAAAGCAGCAGAAAGTCCCCATAAACTTATAGTATTTTGTGGAGTGCATTTTATGGCAGAAGGTGTAAAAGTTGTATCCCCAGAAAAAACCGTACTTTTACCCCGCCTTGAAGCAGGATGCTTTATGGCAGACATGATAAATATATCTGCTCTTAGAAAATTCAAAGAAAAGTACCCAGGAAGACCCGTTGTATGCTACATCAACACAGATGCAGAAGTAAAAGCAGAAAGCGATATATGCTGCACATCAGCAAATGCGGTCTCAATAGTAAAATCTTTAAATGCTCCAGAGGTTCTTTTTATACCAGACAGAAACCTCGGATTATATATACAAAGATTTACAAACCAAAAAATAATACCTTGGGATGGTTGGTGTAATGTTCATCACAGGTTCAAACCCGAAGACATAATAAGATTGAGGGAAAAACATCCTGATGCAGTTGTGGTTGTTCATCCGGAATGCTCTCCAGAAGTTATAGACCTTGCAGATGAAGTTTTCTCAACAGGTGGTATGGTAAGATTCGCAAGAGAATCACCTCACAAAAAAATAGCTTTCGCAACAGAAGAAGGACTTGTAGAAAGAATAAGAAGAGAAAACCCAGATAAACAAATACTTTCAGTAGGCAGTCCGAAAACTTGTGTAAATATGAAATCAATAAGAATCCAAGATGTTTTGGAGTCCCTAAAAGAACTAAAATACAAAATAGAAGTTCCAGAAGAAATAATAGAAAAAGCAAGGATACCATTAATAAGAATGTTAGAAATATCAAGAGGAAAAGAATTCATAAGGAAAATTTTTGGATACCAACAAATATAAAAATTTGAAAAAAACAAAATAAAAAAATAGAATTTAAAAATAAAGTTTTTGTAGATAGGAGGGTTAAAGAGATGGTCAAAGTAAAAATACCAGGTCCCCTAAGAAAACTTGTAGGTGGAAAAGGCGAGTTAGAAGTTGAAGCAAAAACAATAAGGGAAGTAATTGAAAAACTCGGACAGATAAACCCAGAAATAAAGGCAAGAATCCTTGATGAAAATGGAGAGGTGAGAAGGTTTATAAACATTTATTTGAATAATGAAGATATAAGATTTCTCAAAGGACTTGATACTGACCTCAAAAATGGAGATGAAATATCTATCATTCCGGCAATCGCTGGCGGGAAGCGTGAGTAATTGCAGTCAAAAATAAAATCATTTCCAAACTGAGTAAAAAAGTTTGTCATCCGAAAGAAATTATATTAAAATTTTTATATATGGGAGAAGAGGAAAAATTTGAGGGGTGGGAAGAATCTCTGAAAGAGTATATTTCTCAATATATAGCAGAAACGAAAGAAAGAATTCCGGAAATAGAAAGAAAACTTTTTGCGATAGAAAAGAAAGAGGGGGATGAGGCTGAACTTGTAAGAGAACTTTTCAGAGATTGGCACACAGTAAAAGGTGCAGCTGGGTTTTTAGGTTTAAATAAAACCGTTGAACTTTCGCACAAAACAGAAAACTTAATAGCAAAGATAAGAGATGAAAAAATCCCGGTCACGGAAGACATAATTAATGTACTATTTGATGCACTTGAAAAACTCAAAATTCTCACAGATAACATAGCTCTCACTGGAGAAGAAGGAGATATTGAAATAGATACTGAGATAAAGAAAATCCAGAAAATATTAGAAAAACTCCAGGGAGAAATTATACCTCAAACAGAAGAAAAAAAAGAGGAAATAAGAGAAAAGGAGGGAGTAGCGGGAAGGGAGGATAGAAAATTAGAGAAAGAAGAAAAAAAGCAAGAAAAATTGAAGGAAATACAAATTGAGCAGGTCAGAACAAAATACGCAGAAACAAAAGAAGGTATAATAAGAGAAGATATAATAGCAGCAGCAAAAATGAAAGAAGAAAAAGAAATAAAAGAAGATGAGGAGAAAAAAGAAGAAGAGAAGAGAAGAAAAAAATTCGCTTATGAGACAATAAGAATATCCACAAAAAAAGTAGACGATGTTATGGCTTTGTCGGAAGAACTAATATTAGAGAGAAATTTTCTACTCAATATCTTTCCAAAAATAGAAGAAAAATATCCAAAAGATGAAGATGTAATAAGAGCATCTGAGATTGTAGCTAATATAGATAAAATAATCTCTATGCTCAGGTTTTCAGTAATGAAGATGAGAATGATACCCATAAAAACAATATTTGCTAAGTTTCCTGGAACAGTCAGGAACATCGCAAAACAGTTTGGGAAAAAAGTTGAACTCATAACAGAAGGAGAGGAAACAGAACTTGATAGAAACATCGTAGATGAAATAGAAGAACCTCTAATTCACCTCATAAGAAACGCAATAGACCACGGCATAGAAAAACCAGAAGAAAGAATAGCTCTTGGGAAACCGCCGGAAGGGAAAATAATTCTCAGAGCGTATTATGAGGGGGAAAATGTAGTCATAGAAGTTCAAGACGATGGTAGAGGAATAGATCCAGAAATCATAAGAAAAAAAGCAATAGAAAAAGGCTTCATAACAGAAGAGCAGGCAAATTCAATGTCAGAAAAAGAAATTATAAACCTCATTTTCCTTCCGGGATTTTCGTCAAAAGATGTCGCAACGGAAGTATCAGGAAGAGGTGTTGGTATGGATGTTGTAAAAGCAAAAGTAGTTCAGCTGAAAGGAACTCTTGACATAGAAACAGAAGTCGGTTTAGGAACAAAAATAACTATGAAACTACCTCTAACAGTTGGAATCATGAATACTCTAAAAGTATCTTGCAATGGGAACCAATTTTTCATCCCACTTTCATCTGTAATAGAAATAAGCAGAATATCAAAAAACGAAATAAAGTATGCAAGCGGGCAACCTGTTATAAATTGGAGAGAATATCTGCTCCCTGCCGTATATTTAGGAAAAGTTCTTGGTATAGGTTCAAACAATCTTGATATGTATCACCTCATAGTAGTAGGAGTAGCGGAAAAAAAATTAGGAATTCTTGTGGACTCAGTAATATCATCGGAGGAGGTAGCAGTAAAAACAATAAGTGGGATAAAAAAAGCAACAGGTATCGCAGGAGCAACAATATCAGCTGATGGGGAACCAATCCTTGTAGTAGATATATATTCAATATTAAAGTTCCTTGAAGATGGAGGAATAGATTCAAGAAGACTTATTTGACCTGAAAGATTTACAATTTAACCAAAAGTTTTTGGACATCTGAGAAAAATTCAGGATATGAAACAGAAACAACCGATTTTATATCATCATCAACGAAAATCCTACCTTCAATAACACATCCTAAAACAAAAATAGACATAGCTATTCTGTGGTCCCCAAATGATTTGAGATAATAGTCATTCTTCAATTTTTTTTCAGCATCTTTGCCAAGACCTTCAAATGAAAAACCATCCTCATATTCTTCAACATCAATTCCCAAAGCCCTCAAATTATGACATATCGCATGAATTCTATCTGTTTCTTTCACCCTGAGCTCTTTTGCATCTCTTACACAAAAAACTCCCTCAGAGAAAATAGCGATAAAAGAAAGAATAGGAATTTCGTCTATCATAAGCGGAATTATTTCTCCCTTGAACTCTTGGGCCTTCAAAAAAGATGATTTTGCAACAACTTTACCAACTGGCTCCCCTCCCTCCTCTCTTTCAACCCAAAACTCAATATCACCTCCCATAGATTTTAGAGCTTGAATAAATCCTATTCTTGTAGGATTTAACAAAACATCATAGACTTCAACCTCAGAATTTTTACCCAAAATTCCGAGAGCCAAAAGAAAAGAGGCAGAAGAAATATCTCCAGGGACATTAAAAAATCCGGGAGATATGGGTTTGCCTTCGCAAAAAATAAATCCATCTTCATCTTTTTTCACATCAACAGAAAAAATTGGTAGAATTCTTTCTGTATGATCTCGTGAAGATGAAGGTTCTTTTACCTTTATAGGCTCATCGCTCCAAAAGTTAGCAATTAAAAGAGCTGTTTTAACCTGAGCACTTGGAACAGATAAAAGAAAATTTTTCCCACCCCTAAATTTTCCAGCGCCATCAAAAATCAAAGGCAAGTTATCACCATTATTTTTCCCCCATATTTTTGCCCCAAGTTTCCTGAGAGGTTCCACAACTCTTTTCATAGGTCTTTTTCTCAAACTTTCATCACCATCTAAAACAGAAGGAAATTTCTGAGCAGATAAAATAGCTGAAAAAATTCTCGCCGTTGTTCCAGAATTACCAGCATATAATACAGATTGAGGAAAATTGAGGTATAACCCCTTGCCTTCAACATTAACATAATTTTGACCATCTTTCTCTTTTATTTTGACTCCGAGCTCTGAGAGGATATTTGCAGTTCTTTTTACATCATCAGCGGAGCTCAAATTATATATTTTCGTAATACCTTCTGATAAACCGGAGAGAATAAGAACTCTGTGAGATATTGATTTATCTCCTTTGACCCTAATTTTTCCCCTAAAAGTCTTCCCTAAATTTGGTATTTGCATCAATAAAAAAATAAAAATAAAACACTTTTACGTCTTTTTGTTTAAATTCAGGTAATATTTTTTGAGAGAAAGAAAAAATCTCAATTGATAAAATGTTGAAAAAATTACAGGAGAAAAAAGAAAAGGGGGACCGGATCTCCAGATTTTTAAAGGTCCCCCTTCTTTGTTATTATTTTCTCAACCTTCTTGATATGATAGCAAATCCAATCAAAACCATAACAATAAGTGGGAGCAATCCGGTTGCTGATGCTGATGAACAACCGAGAACACCCACTTTTTCTGTTACAAAGAACCTGTGTGAATATGTTGATATATTTCCTACATCATCTTTTGCCCTTATGTGAAGAATATGCTCACCTTTTGCAAGAGAGTTTATCTCTATTGATGTAATCTCAGAAGCCGGAACCCACTCACTCCACTCAGCATCATCTAATTTCCATGACACCAATGTTTCCGATTTTTTCGCTTGTGCGTCTTGAACATCTACGAATGCTTTGAATTTTGAACCTCTTACCATATCAGGTGCTGTAAGTCTTATATCCGGTCCGAGAGAGTCTATTCTGAATACAAACCTTGCAGGAGTTGGGTCTATCAGTTTATTTTCATCTTGTGCTCTCACCTCAAGGACATGCCATCCTTCAAGTAGGTGAGTAAGAACTACTGAGTTTTCTCTTTGCCAGAGGTTCCATGTTCCACCATCAAGTCTCCAAGAGTATCTGAACTTTGAACTATCAGGAGACCAGGCAGAAAACTCAACTTTTGTATAAAGAGCGTGCGGGTCTGATGTGTATGTTATGAATGTCTCAGGTGGTGTGACTTTGAAGCCATTTCTCATATTTCCATCAGCAAGGTGGAGATTTACCGCTTTCGGTGAAAGTCCAGCAACTCCACTAATTATATCAATAAGATCTATACCGAAATTCTTGAGAATTTTGATTATACGAGCAAGTCCGAATCTTCCTCTCCAGTGTATAAATATCTCAAAGTAATCACCGACATTGTCTCTTGGATTTCCTGCAAATGGTTGATCCCAGTTCAAGGTTGTTCCGAACTCTGGACCGACCCATGGGAAGTTAAGCTCAATTGGGAGCTGCAAAAGAGCTGCTGGGTCAAATGCCACTCTTAATTTTGCACCAGCAACTGCATTCAAGATAACAGGTAAAATATTACCAAGTATTTCAGACCAATCAGACCCAGAAAGCCCAAGAGCATTTGTGTTATATGCTATAAAGTATCTAACATCTGGATCCACATACAAGGTCAAGTCTATAACTCTCGCAAATGTACCACCATATGGGAAGTAATTTGTAGTTTCGTTCAAGTATTGACCAGTATAATAATCTCTTAAAACTGATGTTAATGGCTGTGAAAAATCAATAGATTCGTAAGGAGGAAATTCAACCGTTCTCGCACAGTCAGGAGAGACACACGGCACTATATCTATATCAACGGATAGCATAAGCCCAACTGTTAAACCAAAAATTCTCATCCATGTTTGGCT
>Ga0326762_1000134_pt1 | contig 39207 bp, 37 predicted proteins | sample NORPS_S_FD_207669 | JGI IMG/M metagenome (GOLD analysis project Ga0326762, IMG submission 207669) | Hot spring sediment microbial communities from Norris Geyser Basin, Yellowstone National Park, WY, United States - NOR.PS_S | ecosystem: Environmental > Aquatic > Thermal springs > Near-boiling...
ATTGGGTTAAGAAATCTTGGAGAAACAAGAGTACTAGTCTTTGGGAAGAAAGGGGTATTGAAGAACACTTCGTTCATACAAAATTGATGAACTGGGTTGCAATGGATAGAACTTCAAAGTTGGCTTTCAAATTAGGCTATAAAGAATTGTCTCAAGAATGTAAGGGAGTTGCAGAAGAAATAAGACAAGATATTTTAATAAACGGATATTCCAATGAGATGAATTCTTTTACTTCATACTATGGTTCTAAGGATGTTGATGCTTCTCTTTTAACTCTTCCTTTATATGACTTCATCGATGCTAAGGATCAGAGATTCCTTTCTACATTGAAGCGTATAGAAAAGGAATTACAGGTCTCCTTTGGACTTCTTCTTAGATACAAAAGAGATTTCCTAGGTAAAACACAGCATCCTTTTTTACTTTGTTCTTCTTGGCTTGCTAGAGTCTATATAAGACTTGGGGAATTTAATAAAGCTAGGAAAATTATAAAGAAAATGATCAACTGTTCAACAAACTTAATGCTTTTTGGTGAGCATTTAGATAGCGAAACATTAGAACATAGAGGCAATTTTCCACATATATTTCCCCATGCAGGATTAGTAATAGGCGTAATTGAATTAGAAAAATTTACAAGAAAAGAAATCTAGATAAGATTTGCTTAGCTATAAAAATTTGTGAAGAATAAATTTCCTTTGGTCTTTTAACGCTTTGTGTAAATAGTAGTTTATAAGTTATTAAAATTCTTTGAATAATTTTAAAAACTTTTAAATACTCCCCTGAAAAAATAATATTCGTAGAGATCATGTCCAATGAAAAATTTAAATATTCTCCTGAAAAAATAATATTAAACAAAAAAGCTACTCTTAAATTGCCTATTTTATTAGCATTAATTGCTGTTGTTATTTCTTCAAGTTTTGTTTTACCTTTCTGGTTAAATAAACCTCCAATTGTTGCTGTAGTAAAAGAGTATTCAGAGATAAAGAAAGTTACATATTTAGGTAACAGTTTCGATTGTGTATTACCTTATTATAATTTAGATGAAAATATTATTCAAAGAATAAAGTCAAGCCTAGGTTTGCAAACTTTAATTCATGTATTTACATACAATCTTGCTGAAATAGGCAAAAACTACAACTATTCCATTTTTGAAACCGAAATCTTGCCAAATGAATCCTTTGAAATGCCTAATCTAATTGATGTAATTTGGATTATCAATAATGGTAAACTTGAAATATTGAAATATTCAAGCATGCTTATCAAGTTACTTGATCGTCATGAAAATTCCACTGTAATCTATGAAGGAAATGTGAATGGTAAACAAATGAAATTCGAAGAAATTTACAGAAATTATACTTATGAGGTCAATTCGTACATGGAAGAATGGATATGCAGACCCCGTGGTGGAGAAACACCTCCGCCATGTCCATTACCCGATGGATGCGATAAAAACGGTTATGTAGTGAAAATAGCAGAACAATTGGTTCTAGTATATGCTTTCTTTGAAAACGATTGGACATTAATGAGTAAAACCTCTGCTAAAGGAAAATTTTACATTATACCTGGAATTAGGGTGGAGAAGGTAGACGATTTATCCTATGATTGGATAGGCTGGTATACTTATAGATGTACTTTTACCCATTCAAAAGAGGGTGAGGGAACAATTTCTGCAATTGTTAGAGCTTATGGAAAATACCGTGAAGGAATATGCAGTTACATTGCTACTACTCATTGGGAGGCAAGCCCCTATGTAGCAGTTGACGCTTTCCTTAATATAGAAAGGAATCCTAGCCCTGCAAATTGGTGGGTACAATTCTTTAGCTGTTGTTATTAAAAATAATTTTTTATCTTTAAATAATATATTCTTAAATTTTTTTATAAACATATTAATCTTTATATGAATTTATTTTGCAAAAAAACTTGTTAAACAATAATTAAGAAATTATTAAACTTTTCTACGTTAAACAATCGAAACCCCTATTCCTAAGAAGGAGGAAGTCGTTATTACTTTTATAAAATTAAAATTATAAAAATAATATTTGCCAAGCATTGAAAAAGGATTAAAGAAATCAGGAAGAAATAGGTCAGCGATTCAATTATCTTGTAGCGTGTTTGTAGCAACGGGAAAAAATAAAGAAGAAGTAGATAAATCAAAGGAATTGGTTAGAGACGCAATAGCTTTCTATGCTTCGACTCTTACTTATAGACCTGTATTTGAAATACATGGCTTAATTGAAGAAGCTAAAAAGCTATCTGGATATGCAAGACAAGTTAAATGGAAAGAAATGCGCTCCTTGATAAGCTATGAGATTTTAGAAAAATTTGCTGTAGTAGGAACAAGGATAGAAGCCTCACATGAATTAAAGAAAAGATATGAAGGAATTCTTGACAGAATATCCTTCTATCCTTTGACTACATTTCCAAGTCTTGAGAATCCAATATGGAAAGAGGTAATAGAATTTTGAAATAGGTCTAAGTTTTATGAAGGTTCTTCAGTAAGGTCTATCCAGACAAATATTATGCCTGTTCTCTATTATTCTAACAGGAATTTTTATAACTAGATCCTAATTTGCATTATTTTCATTATTACATTCTTGCAGAAAATATTGGTTATAAAGCAGATAAAAATGAAGTTAAGGGAATTCGAATAACTCCAATGAGACCAATAGTAATATTTATTTCTTATTTAGCATGTTAATCAAGTTTATATCCTAATGAAAAATCTAGAAACATATCATGACTAGATACATAATTTTAGGTAATAATATTCTTACTATTCTTGCAGATTCAAAATATGTGCTAAGAGAATTGTTTTATCCTTTAAGTACATACAATCATTTACATGCTTCTAGAGTAGGTATTTGGATAGAATCAAGCTTTTCTTGGTTTCATGACTTAAATCCTAGAATTGAATATGAAACTGATTCATTAGTTAGCAAAGCTTATGCAGAATTTCGCGGGATAAAAATAGAGATAAACGATTGTGTTGATTTAGCCTATGAAATCTTTGTTAGGAATGTTCATGTAGTAACAAACAAAGAAACAAGGATATTTTTTACTTGGGATTTTCACATCTATGAAGATGAAATAGGCGATACTTGCTTATATGATCCTAATACAAATTCCATAATACATTACAAGCGGGATAGATGGTTTCTATTTTCTTGTGATGTTCCTATATTTCAATATGCTACAGGATATAAAGAGGAAGGAAGTTATGTTGGTACTTGGAAGGATTGTGAAGACGGTGTGCTTTCAGGAAACCCAATAGCTCAGGGCGCAGTCGATTCAGCATTAAGCATAAGAGTTTTCAATGATACAAGATTAAATTGCTGGTTAGTATGCGGTAAAAATTATGGTGAAGTTAAAAAAAGAAACGAGTATGTCAAAGCAAGAGGCGCTCAAAATATATTATCTAGAACAAGAGATTATTGGAAAGCTTGGTTATTCAAAGCGAAAGACTACGATGATATAGTAAGGAGATCATTATTAATTCTTGCTTCTAGCTGGCAAAACAATGGAGCAGTACCTGCTTCTTTAGATACTGACATTCTTAGATTTAATAAAGATACTTATAACTATGTTTGGCATAGAGATGCGGCCTTTTGCTCAATCGCATTATCCTTATTAGGTTACCAAGAATATTCGAGGAGACTTTTCTTGTTCACAAGACCGCTTTTCTACGATGGTTCCTTATTTCAAAAATATACTGTAGATGGATTTTGGGGTAGCACATGGCAAGTCTGGCTTCCTGGTAATATACCTATACAAGAAGACGAAACTGCACTCATGCTTTACGCATTATGGGTTTATTTCAAAAAATTTCTGGATGTAGATTTCATAAAAGATTTATACAGACCTTTCATTAAGCTTGCTGCAGACTTCTTAGCCTCTTATATGGATGGGAAAAACAATCTCCCATTACCTTCTTATGATATATGGGAAGAAAGATACGGTATTAATTTCTACACAGTAGCATGTGTATATCTTGGATTACTATCTGCAGCAAAGTTTGCTGAATTTTTTGGCGAAAGTGATGTTAAGAAAAGATATTTAGAAGTTGCTTCTCGTATTAAAGAAGGTAGCGAGATATTCTTTGTTAATGATCATTTTGCAAGATCTATCATAAATGGAAAACTGGATTTGACAGCAGATTCTAGCACGATACTTGGTGCATTATTTTTATATGATGCCAAAGATTCGAAAGTCAAAGAGAACAAGCAATATGTTGAAGAGAAGCTAAAAGTAAATGGAGGTATTGCAAGATATGAAAACGATTGGTATTTTAAAGAAGCAGATAAGCCGAATCCATGGTTTATTACGACGCTTTGGTTAGCTCAGCAATATATTGCGGAAGGAGATTTGAATATGGCTAATGAATATTTGAATTGGGTTTTGAGTAAATCTTTGCCTACTGGCTTAATACCTGAACAAATAACTCCGAATGGAAATTATCCTTCTGTTTCACCTTTATCATGGAGTCATGCAGAGCTAATAAGAACTTTTTATTTTATAAAGAAAGGCTTCGATAAATTCATTTAATCTACCATATTATGACGGTTTTGATTTCTCCTTTAGGTTTATTTAAAATATAAGGTATCGCATCTTCAGCTTTTACTTTATTTGTTATTAGCTTTTTCAAAAGCTCAGGATAAGAATTATTCCAAGCACTTAACAAATTAACTCCTTCGATGAAATTATTTTTCGAAGCATTTACTGAACCTAATATCGTTATATTACTCTCAACAATGTGATTAACTAAGTTGGTATCTAAAGGATGAGAATCTTTAGAAGTGGTTCCAAACAATACCAACAAACCATTCTTATTTATCTTATCGATGAGAGGAATGAAAGCAGAAGGATAGCCTGAAGTATCTATAAGTAAATCGAAATTAGGAATTTCATCTTTAGTCATGTTTATGAATTTAGCTTCTATAGCATTGCATATTTGTTCTTCTAAACTTGAAGGTTCTCTCTTATTCATAACATATACATTAAAGCCTTTGCTACGCGATAAAAGTGCAAATAATAAACCAATAGGCCCACTTCCAATTATTCCTGCATTTCTGCATTCAAAGCTTGAATCTTGACAATTCCATATCATTCTCTTTTGAATCAATCCAACAGCTTCAAAGGTTTTAACAATATTAGATAAAGGCTCTAATAATACACCAATTTCTTTTAAGCTCTTAGGTAAGACAACGAGATTCTTCTCTTCATCTATGAAAAATTCTCTCATAGTCCCGTGCAAACCTCTAATTCCTATTTCAGAAAATTGGCCTGTTTCACAGTAATCTTGTCTTCCAGCTAAACAATTGAGGCAATTATTGCAACCTCTTCTAACTATTGGAACGACCAAATCTCCTTTTTTTATTCCCTTGACCTCATCACCTACTTCTATTACCATACCCAAAGTTTCATGCCCCAATATCAAATAGTCATAACCACTAGGAACTCTTGCAAAGCTTAGATTTCCATTTGCTATACCTCTATCAGTTCCGCAAATTCCATTTTCGATCGTCTTAACTAATATGTATTTAGCACTTAATTTTTCCTTTAAATCTAGATCTACCATTTCAACACCTGCTTTAGGCGGTTTAACGATTATAGATTTCACGAAGTTCTATTGATGAATCAAATATAAATTTTATATTAACGATTTCATTAAAAATTTAAACTATTATATAATATAATGTTATGAAAATTAAAGAAATTGAACCTCTTCTTCTAACTTCAAAAGAAAAAAGTGCAGCTACGTGGGCTTCAATAATGATATTAGTTAAATTAGAAACCTCGAACGGGTATGTTGGCTACGGAGAAGCTGTTCCTACAATAAGAACAATATCAGTTTATAATGCGATTAAGCAAGTAGCAAAGGCATATATAAATAAAGAAGTCGAGGATGTGGAGAAGAATTATTATGAATGGTATAAGCAAGATTTCTACATCACAAGATCTTTTGAATCTGCTACAGCTACAAGCGCTATAGATATAGCATGTTGGGATTTAATAGGAAAAGAGTTCGGAGCTCCTATTTATAAACTATTAGGTAGTGAATTCAGAGATAGGATACCTGTTTATGCTAATGGATGGTATGAAAATTGCATTAAGCCTGAGGATTTTGCTAAAAAGGCTAAGGAAACTGTTGAAAAAGGCTACAAAGCGATCAAATTCGATCCGTTTGGAAATTATTTCGATTGGATAGATGAAAAAGGACTAAAGCAAGCTGAAGAAAGAATAAGAGCTGTTAAGGAAGCTGTTGGAGAAGATAAGATAATCTTAATTGAACATCATGGAAGATTTAATGTAAATAGCGCTTTGAAGATTGCTAAAATTCTAGAAAAATACAATCCAGGATTTGTTGAAGAGCCTGTTCATCATGAAGATATAATAGGCTTGCGTAAGTACAGAGAACATAGTTCATTAAGAATTGCATTAGGAGAAAGGATTGTAAGCCTAAAGGAAGCAGCTTTCTACATCAATGAAGGCCTTTGCGATATATTACAGCCTGATATAACGAACATTGGAGGCGTTACAATTGCAAGGAAAGTTCTAGCTCTTTCAGAAGCTAATGATGTTGAGATAGCTTTTCATAATGCTTTTGGTCCAATACAAAATGCCGTTTCTTTGCAACTAAGCGCTATAATTCCCAATCTTTATTTATTAGAGAACTTTTATGATTGGTTTCCTTCATGGAAGAAAGAATTAATATATAACGAGACTTCAGTTCAAGCTGGCTATGTTAATTTACCTAAGAAACCAGGGATCGGTGTTCAAGTAAATGAAAAAATCATTGAGAAATTGAAAACAGAACCTATTGCTCTTGAAATACAAGAAGAACCTGTTTGGGTTGTAAAAGGAACATGGGCTATTTATTGAAATGCCTGAAATAATTTCTCCTGTTATTACTCCTTTTGATAAAGAAAATAAAATAGATAAAGAAAAGCTAAAAATTCATGCTAAAAATTTAATCGATAAGGGTATCGATGCGTTATTCTTAAACGGAACAACTGGCTTAGGTCCTTCATTAAGTTTTTCTGAAAAGCTTGAAAACTTGAGAGCTGTTTATGATATAACGAACAAAATAATTCTTCAAGTTGGGAGTTTGAATATGGACGAAACTCTTAAATTAGTTAAATTAAGCAAAGATTATGAAATTATAGCAATAGCTTCATATCCTCCTTATTATTATCCAAGAATTCCTGAAAAGCAAATTATAAAGTATTTTAAAGTTTTATGCGATCATTCAGTACATCCTGTTTATCTTTATAATTATCCGACTGCAACTGGAAAAGATATTGAAGCAAGAATTATTAAAAATCTAGATATTAAAGGTGTGAAAGATACAAATGAAAACATTGCACATTCTATGGAATACAAAAGAGTAAAAGAAGAAATGAAGGTATATAACGGTTCCGATTTACTCGTAGCTGCTTCTTTATTATTAGGCTTAGATGGTAGTGTAGCTTCTAGCACAAATTATTTGCCAGAATTATTAGTAAAGATAAAAAACTCAATTATTGAAGGAAAAATAAAAGAAGCTTTAAAGCTTCAAAAAATATTAAGCGAAATAATAGAAACTTCGAGGAGTTTTGGCAATCTGTCTGCAAATTATGTTCTTTGCGAATATTTTCAAGGCTATAATTTAGGTAAACCTCGAGCTCCTATTTTCGAGCTTGAAGATGATGAAAAAAATGCTTTGTTAAATAATTTGAAAAAAATGAAGGAAGAACTTATTGAAATGAAAATAATGAAAGAATGATGGATTTCGTTGCAATAGGAGAACCTTTAGTACAATTCAATGCTTTAACAAAAGGTCCTTTAAGATTCGTTAATTATTTCGAAAAGCATATTGCAGGATCAGAGCTAAACTATTGTATTGCTTTAGCAAGGAATGGGCTTAGTGCAGGATTGATTGCAAGAGTTGGAAATGACGAATTTGGAAAAAACATCATTGAATATGCTAGGTCTCAGAATGTAGATGTTAGCCAAATAATGATTGATGATTCTTTTACTGGCGTTTATTTTGTTCAAAGAGGTTATCCTGTTTTCAATAAAAGTGAACTAATCTATTATAGAAAAGGAAGCGCAGGAAGTAGATTGAGTCCTGATGATATCGATGAAAACTATATTAAGAAATCGAGAATTGTTCATTCTTCTGGAATAACTTTAGCCATAAGCGAAAGTGCTAGGAATGCTGTATTCAAGGCTTTTGAACTTGCAAAATATAGAAGCTTCGATACAAATATAAGACTTAAACTGTGGAATGAAGAAGAAGCTAAAAAACATATAATGGAATTATTCAAGAAATTCGACGTTGAATATTTAATTACCGATCCTTCTGATACAAGAATTCTATTGGGAGTGACGAATCCTGATGAAGCATATCGAATTTATAGGAAGCAAGGTATTAAAGTTCTACTTTATAAACTAGGTCCTGAAGGAGCGATTGTATTTGATGAAAATAACAAATTCTTTGAAAAAAGCTATGATGTTTTAATCGAAGATCCTACAGGTGCTGGAGATGCAATGGGAGGAACTTTCATAGCCCTTTGTTTGAAAGGTGAAACTATATCTAAAGCTTTGAAACATGCTATGATCGCTGCCTCCCTTGTATTAACAGTTCGAGGAGATAATGAAAATATACCGAATTATGATGATGCAGAAAAAATTTTAAATTATTTTACTGATTCTAAAGTTTGAGCAATTTTATTTAATACTTCTTTTATATTATTTAGTTGTGTTTGTAGAGAATTTATTTCATTTTTTAGCTTCTTATTTTCTTCTTCTAATGAATTTATTTTATTCTCATATTCTTTTATAATACTTTTAATCTTTTCTTCAGAATAATATCTACTTATTCTAATGTTTTCAAAATTCAACTTGTTTGAAGCTTGATCATATATCACATCGACAACGATTCTCACAACTTCAAGCTTATCTACCTTCATCTTATTGACGAGTTCTTCGTAAAGTATCTTATTTAAGTTCGCTATATCCCTTATGATCACATCTCTAGGTACTATTTTACCTAAAGCAACGATCGCTACTCTTCTAAGCTTATCAGCATATCTAGCTGCTATGGTTAATCCTGTGCTAAGCTCAAACTTATTTGCACTTATAACTGTTGCTCTTGCAGTCAATTGCTGATATTCTTCAGCTCTTTCAATATCTCTGCTTATTTGTTCTTCTCCTTCTTTAATTTCCCAGCTACTCATATTATTAAAATATCTTTTATATTAAATAACTTATAAGCAAATGGAAATAAAGCAATATGTTCAAAATAAGGATATAGACAAACTAATTTCTTTAAAGGGGAAAATTTTTTCAAAATTACAAAGCTTAAACAGTGAAGAGAGAAAAATTGCATGGGAAGCATTGAATTTAATAGCTAATTCTGGATCCTTTGAACCAAGTATTAAAGAAAAAAGATATTTAAGATCGCTTCTCTGGCATAGTTTAAGAGGCGTTAGAGATGATGCTTGGAAAAATCTCGAATTGTATAAAAAGTTTGGAATTGAAGGTGTTGAAAGAACCTTAACTGCAAATTCTGATAAGTTGAAGTTTTCAGCATGGTCGAATGTAATTGAAATGATAAATCTAGGGTTTGTAAGCAAGGAATATGTTATTAGTGTTAGAAATTCTTTTTGGAGACTTTTAAAAAGCAGAATCGGAACGATTAGAAGGAAATCATGGAGGTTGTTCATAAAATTGGTAAGTGAAGGAATTTTTAGTTTAGAAGATAAGGAAAGGTTTAAAGAATTTTTAAGACATAGAAAAATAAACGTTAGATTATATGCTTGGTCTGCTGCAATGAAGCTAGCAGAGTTAGGATTTATTAGTATTGAAGAACTTGAAAAAGAAATCGAACAAATACTTTGGATTTCTAAATTGAAGAAAAGAGTAGGTTATAAAGCTAGAGACATATTGGAAAAATTGAAGCATATGTAATCAATTAAAAACTCATTTTGTAGACCAATATATAAACATTTTGATAATTAAGATTATCTATTCCATTTTAACGAAGAAAAATTTAAATATAAGAAAGTTATGCAAAATCATGGTCTCGATTATAAAAAGTTTAGCAGCTATAAAGGCGGGAGCAAGAATGATTGCTTTATTGTCGATGTGAAGAGGCATGCTTAAAAAAATTCTTACTTTCGCTTTAGTGCTATTAGTAATGCTAAACATAGTCATTTTGAAAGAAGCCTATGCACAAGCAGATCCTTATAAAGATTTAGAGAAATGGTTGCTAGATAACTTGAATATACTAGGTTTGACAATGCATAGAGGGTCTCAATATTCTATGATAGGAAATTATTTAGAACCAACAATAAAGTTTTGGGTACAGGATTATGAAACAAGAAAATCCCAATCAATGTCTATGAAATTTTCTGATTATGTTGACTATGTTCAAAATAATAAATTAGTCTTACAAATGAACGTAACTTATTCAGGTTATAAAAGATGCGGTCCGTCAGGGTGTTTTGTATGGCCTCCGTTTTCTTATATATATAAAAGAGCCTTTAATGATACTTCAGTACTTGGATGGGGTACATATTTGACAAGTAATTTGCCTTCTTATTCCATGACAAACAATGAAGCCGAACCTTACACTATTAATGTCTTTAAATGGGATGTAAAGAATATCTTCCATGAAAATCCTCAATATTTATATGAATTCTTGGTATTAGGAAATGGCTCTAATGTAAAATTACCTAAGGGTGAAAACATTTTGCTTGCGTTATCTCCTTATAAGCTAGACACTTCAGTTTATGAGCTCATTAAATCAACGTTAAAAGATAGCCCCATGCCTTATCCGAATTATCCTACTAAAATTTTGAATGAATTTGCTGAAGATGATACTTCAGCAGGCTTATTATATGTAACATGGGAAGTTGAAGGTAATAGCGGTTATTTAAAGCCTGCAACAATTTTGAACTATACTCATCCAATTGCAAGCAATGTTACTTTAACACATTACGCTGATGGACTTATGCGTTTACAAAATGAAAGTGAGGGACAATGGTATAAAAGAACTGTTCAATATGATATGGAAAGAATAAATAAAGTTAACTTCCATGTCTCGTATGATATTGTAAAAACTCCTATTTTTGCATCCTTTGGTTTTCCTACAAAGTCCTACACCACTATAATTGATTTATCGAATAAAGACGCAACTAGTTTACTAAAGTCTACTTCTGTATATTATATAATAGATCCTAATGTTTATAGTGGTAGGGATAAAATTAAACTAAAGATATCAGATCCAAAAGGGAAAATTAATTTAACTTATGAAATTAACATTGAGATAGATAAAGAAAGATTCGTTATAAAGGATATAAATTTAGTTAATACATATACATTTGATCGATCTAAAACATTTTTTGTTGGTGATTCTGGTTTTGAAGATCCTAATCTACAAGCAATTAATACAATTATTATGCACTCTGAAAAATCTTATAATGAAGATGGATCCTTATCTTTAAAGTTAAATTACAAACAAAATTCTCGATTTTTTGCAATATCACAGGGTACTTCGAAATTTGATGTTGGTCCTTGTTTTGGGTTTTTCGGATGCCCCGGAGACGATGGTCTGGGAAATTATGTAGCATCTAAATCTATTTCTGGCTACGAAACAGGCACTATAAACATTTACCTAGGTGGATCGCTACCCAATCCAAGTCCTGCTACTACTTCTACATATGATTTTTCATTGAGCAGTTCAGGGTATAGCAATTATCAAGAATATGTATATCAGAATTATATGCTACATTTGGTGTATTATAAAGAGTATGTTCCAGGAGTGTCGTATGATCCATGGCGGGGGTGTGTATGGAGTGGAAACCCTGTAGAATACAGGGATAATAAAATATTTGGCAACGCGTATTACTATGGTTCGGGTTATTCGAACTTTAAATATAACATAGAATCTGGTATTCTAATTATTAAGGATAATAAGTTAATGTTCAAAGTAGTACGATATGGTTCATATTATTCTAGCGGTTTTTCTTCTTATTCGTCTGGAGGATTAAAAAAAGAAGTTCTCAAGTGGTTTTCCCCTCCGTTGCCTCCATGTGATGTAGGGCTTAATTATACTGGATATTTTTATGCTCAAGAGATCCCATATTATACATTCTCCTCATTTTCAAGTGAAAGTTCACAAGGCTACGGGTGGACTATATTTGATCATGTAAGCGAATATAATTTAACGCAAGATCAACCTATTGAAATAACCGAATCACCAACGCTATTAATCTCTTTAGATACTCGACAAGCTATGGTAGATGAAGAGATAACAGGATACATTATTAGCTATGGAAAAGATTCTATAGGTTCAACAGTATTTTTAAATGCATATGTAGAATTTAACAATACAAAAGTTCCTATTATTGTAAATCCCAATAAATTAACAATAAGTGAAGGGAAAGATCCTTCATTTACTTTAAAAATGCCAAGTTATGCAAGTTTGCGTTCTAAATTTGGAGAAAATATGCCAACAAAACTAATTGTAACAATAAATGCAAAAGATTCAAGAGGAGTAAATGCTACTCAATACATTATTTTGAGTGCAAAAGGATATTTCATCGTATTGAATTTCAAAGATGTAGATCTTAACATTCCAGATGATCCTTGGAAATCGAATGTGCTTGAAAATGCTTTATTGATAAATACAACTAAGTTAAAAATAGGTGGATTTTCCTTATACATTAGCATATTAGAAAAAGATAGCATGAAGGAAGTATATAAAGCTGAAATTAAAGATTCTCGTCATGTTATAATTTATGATCCTAGCATTTTTGAAAAAGGTAAGACTTACATTTTGAATTACACACTATATTATAATTATGATAAACAATTCAAGGTTAAAGATGCAGCAATAGATATAAAAATACCTGAACAATTACCTGAAGACAAAAATTATGCAGAATATACTGTTCATGTTCCTCATTCATTGTTTATTAGATATCAAAAGTATGCTGATGCTTTAAAAGGTAATGATCAAAAATATAAGATGTTACTTGCTGATCCTAAGTTAGTTTTAGGTTTACTTAGCACTCTTCTTACAGGTAGCGCATCTAAAATATTGGATGAAGATTCTAGATCTTTTATCACAGCTTTTATTTCTGCTCTTAATAGTAATAGTTTGGATTATTATATTGGTCCTAAGATAGCTTTTCCTCAAATATTAACTGAGGATGCAAAAGATTCAGAACTTGCTATTTTCTCCGAACCATTCAACTTTAGAGATTTTAATTATAGATTATTTGAAAATGGATTTAGCGATCCTGGAAACTATTGGAGTAAGCTTGCAAAAGTAATAATTTTACAAGCAGAAATGCTAAGAAATTACAAGTATGCTGAGTCATTAACCTTGGTTATATCTAGAATAGCTGCTTTATTGATAACCTTAACGGTATTTGAAAACAAGTTTATCAAAACGATAAGTAATGGCAAAGAAGAAAAAATAAATCTCTTCCAATGGACCGAGAGGAAATTCGGTGGGATCAACTCTTTTTTGAAAGGCACATTAAACAAATTAGATGCTTTAAAAATAGGCGCTCTTACTGGTGAGGGTGCATTATTGACAATATTAAACCTCCCAATTCTAAGAGATGCTATCATGTCTCCTATTATTAATAACGTCCTTTCAAAAATTGCCGGAAAGGAAAATGTTTCCTTATTGATCGCGTTATCTTTTAAAATTATAAGATTTTTCCTTGTTTATTTCATAAGTTCAGGTAAATTTATTGGGGATGTCTTATTTGAAATATTTTTCCAAGCTGTTTCTTTTATTATTGCACACACTCTAATGATGATCCATAACTTCTTCAATCAATTTCTTGTATTTATTGAACTAGGAAGAATAAGTTTATCGAATTTACTTTCCTCATATATGACTACTTTCCAAGGTGCTTTTATTATTAATCAGTTTAGAGACATCTCTTACTCAGAATTAAGGAAACAAATGTTAGTTCCGCTAAGTGAATCGTCATGGAAAAAAAGAACGGAAATAAAGGGTGCAGCAGATTTATCTACATATGGTTTCTTTGAAAAATCCTTCTATTTTGTTGCAGATGCTTATCTTGTGGTTGAATCTGTTACAGGCATGATAATTTCAATCGTTAGAGGGCTCGATGGCATAAAATTTAAGTTAAAAGACGTTGGAGGAGGTAAAATTGCAGAACAAATTTTCAATCTTTCTAAAAATCTCACTAGTAATATAGGTAAACAAGATATTACAAGATATTATTTATCTTTCTTGGCTGGAATATTTGTGGATAATATTATTAAAATCGGCTGGATCTATGCTTTCTATCTTTCTATAATATATAGTGGTGTTAATGAACTTCTCCCTGCTTTAGTAACTGCACTTCAGCTTATGCTACCTGCATTCACATTTTATGTAGGGGCAAAAGCTCCTACTAAAAGTGTTGAAAAGAATTTCCAAAAAGCTTTAGAGCTCAGTGATGAAGATGCGAAATCTCTGAAATCTCTAGCTGATAAAATTAGTTCTTCGGGCTTAAAATTGAACAGTATGATTCAGACTTTCTACTATGATTCGAAATTCTTTGATGAGTTCATAGGTTATTTAAGTGATGCTAATTTATTGCTAATAAGAAGTTATTATAGGATAACAGATGCTAATACTCAAGTTAAAATGCTTGAATTAAAAACCTCATATGAAACCGATTTCGCTGATCTTATGCTTTTACTTTTCGCAATTGTAAATTCACCATCTTCAAGAAGCTTAGCGTTAGAAACAGATTATATAAACAGTAAAATAAATTCTATTTCAGAAATATTGTATAATGCATCGAGGTTAATAAATAATGCAACGATTAATGGTTATACATTAGAAAAACTAGTCCCTCTAATAGTTATAAATCCTTCAGATGTTTTTGTCAATTACTATCCAGTAACAAATGAAATTAATGCAGTTATTTCGAATGTAGGAGATGAAGATGTTAACGTTAAGCTTGAGCTTTTAGAAACTAATGCAACTGGAAGCTATAGCTCAAATGTAGTTAATTTAAAAGCTAGAAGTACTGAAATGATAACTTTAAAGCCTATGAAGAAAGCTGTTAATTACGAATCAATAGATGCGAGTTTATTAGTATATGCTAACGATCAATTGCTCTATAACATTATGATAAATATTCCGTTAACGCTTGGTCCATATAGTGCAAGCGGTAATGGAATTGAAGTTTATAGTGATGGTCCTGTTTCCATCTCTGACAAAGGAATAAGCGTTACGAATTCTACTCTCGTACAAATCTTGCTACCTAGAAGCGATTCAAGATACGTTGCATTATTCAATGGTAAAATGATAAGATCAGCTGAAATTTACGGCGATAATTATACGATATTAGCTGTAGCTTTTAGTAAACCTGTTGAAGGCACTATAAATTACAAAAGCATAAAGCAGGATGTCGAATATTTAGAAGGAACAGGTACTGTTAAAGGCAAGACTGGCGTTACAATAGAATCAAGTGGAGCTTTCAAAGCTCAAGTATCTTTGCTTCATGATAATCCTTATCCAGAAGCTTCACTCGCAGGTGCAAATAAATACAAGATAATTTCAATAGACTTACTTAGCGCAGAAGCTGGTTCTGTAACAGTTAAAATATCTTTCGAAGATTTAGGCATATCTGACCCTTCACAAATACACTTATATAAGTACAATGCAACCTCAGAAGCTTATCAAGAAGTTAAAAACTATCAGGTAGATATTAATGAAAAAGTAGTGATATTTACTTTGAAGCCTGGCGATCCAGTTTTCGCTTTGACTAGCGGTTCTATTAGTGCAGGCGGGCAAAACCAACCTCCATGGCAATTCTCATTTAATATATTCGATATCAAAACTATACTAATAATTCTCGTGATTTCAATGCTCGCAGTAGTTACAGTTTTTGAAGTTAAAAAAGTTATTCGCAAAAAACACAAAGAATAATATTTTTTTAGCTAACATTAACCTAATTTATATCAGCTTTATTAAATAAATTCACCATAGTAATTTGAAAAATTTTCTTCAAAGATTTACCACTAAAGTGGGAAAATTTTTATACTATGCTTTGTATTTATCTACGTGGTAAAGAGAAATGTCAGAATAGATAGTAAAGGAAGAGTCTTAATTCCTAAAGAAATAAGGGATAAATTGGAGTTACGTGAAGGTGGTGTTTTAAAAGTATATGTAGAAGGAAATGCGATAATTTTGAGGAAAAGCGATGAAATGAAGGAAAATCCTTATAAAGTTCTAGCAAAGTTATTAAGCGGAGTTACTTTGGATAGGATAACTGCTGAAAAGGAGGCGATTAGAGAAATTGAAAAAGATACTGGTTGAAACGGGATTTTTATTAGCTTTAAATCCTGAAGATAGAAATCATGAATATGCAATAAAGTTACTTCATAGTAAAAATCTTAAACTTTACTTATCGCCAGCATCTTTAATAGAGCTTAACTTGCTACTTAGAGCTAAGAAAAGAAGTGAAGATGAAATAATTAGCGTATTCAAAGCTTTAAAGGATATAATCAGAGACAGGGTAAGCATTATTAGCCTTAGATTTACTCATGTAATAAAAGCTTCTGAGTTAAGAAAGAAATACAAAGAACTGACTTTATTTGATAGTATACATTCAGCGATTTGCTTAGTTGAAAAAATTAGCTATGGTGATTTAGATGAAAAAATAAGAAATATTGTAAATATTGAAAAGCAGTTTGTAAAAAGTAAGTAATTTTTTTGCAGACTCCTCATTGCTTGAAAGATTTGGACTTGTTATTCTCTTTAAGAATGGTATATTATCAAAATGTTTATCAAAGCTATACAGCTCTTTTATGTTCTTTCTCATTGAAATTACGCAAGCAAGAGCATCATTAGGGCTTATCTTAAATCTTGCTGATATAATCAATGCTTCTTCATAATCCTTTTTCTCCGCTTTTCGATCTTTATATTTTCCATAGAAAGAAGATCTTCCAAGAAGATAATGGTTTTATCCAAGCCTAATCTTGCTTCTATTATGTTAAGAATTTCTGAAATATGAACCACTGATGTGATGACTTCCTCTCCGTTTTCAATATTCTTAAGTATGTCAATTGTTTTTTCTTTATCTCCTTTTTCTGAGTCCTTGAGTTCTCTTTTTGGCTTTAGGTAAGCATGGAGGAAGATTGAAGAATCTAACCATATATTACATTTCTTAAAGCGTGTGTTTCTTCAAAGTTATTTACTTCAATCTTAATGAAATCTACAAAATCAGTTAATTTACCTCGCTTTCTTATGGATTTTATTAGAATCTCATCCTCGCTTAGTTTAATCATTATCGCTTTTTCCCTAAATTTTCCTCCATTCAGCTGGTATAATTATTCTACCATATTTATCAATTTGTGCTGTCTTTCCTTCCACCATTTTTCTATCAATTTGCCAATTTATAAAATAATGGCATATATTCCTGGTAATTGGCTGGTATAAAATCAACGTTAAAAGATAGCCCCATGCCTTATCCGAATTATCCTATTAAAATTTTGAATGAATTTACTAGGATGATACTCAGCAAGTTATATATGTAACATGGGAAGTTGAAGGTAATAGCGTTTATTTATTAAGGTAATACCCAATCTTGACAGCTGTTCTCAAAATAATAAGTCATAGTAGGGTTATGGAATAAAAGCCCTTGAGCATTTTTTAAAATTTTATCAATTTTATGGATAGTTTTTGAAATATTTTTAAAAAAAACATTATAATATCTTATGAGAAAAATTTTTCAAATGGCAATCATCGAGAGCATAAAGAATCAACAAAGTGCTATATTGAATGAGGATTTGTTATTAATTTCAATAATAAGTATAAAGGGAATTGACTACGTCATTCAACCGATACAAACAAGCGAAGGTATAGCTTACGAGATTGAAGGAATAAGAATACAACCTCATAGAATGCAAAGACTTTATGAAAGAGGGTTGCTTGAAATTAAATCCACAGTTTCCTTTGTAGCTTGTCCTATTTGTAAAGATCTTAATATTTCTATTAATCTAGTTTGTCCTAATTGCAAAAGTTCTTCGTTGATTAAATCGGACTTTTTAATACATTATGAATGTGGATATATTGCTCCTGTTCAGGAATTTATAAAAGAATTGGATAAGTATGTTTGTCCAAAATGCAATAAAACATTAAAAACGGTTGGAATTGATTATGGCAAACCCGGTATTTCTTTTAAATGTAATGATTGTCTAAATATTTTCCAATTTCCACTCGTAATACTTAAATGCGGCAATAATCATAAATTCAAAGTAGATGAAGCTGACATTCTTAATTATCCTGTATACAAATTCGGAAAACAAATAACTTATTATTCTAAATTAGCAGACATTTTATATAGAAGCTCCATGAGATTGAATTTCGAAAAGGGATTGAATGCTCTTGTTCTTTCTTCAGTTTTAGGAATGAGTGGAACAAAATATGTTTTTCCTTTAGTCATTAAGAAAGATGATGAACTTTTAGCTGTTGTTGAATTGTTATTGGATGTTAGGGATAAAGATCAAAGAATTATCGAACTATTAGCAAAATCGGTGGACTTAGAGTGTAAAATATACCTTATTGTATTAAGCGATATTAACATTACAAAGTTTACAAGAATAATAAATCCTGAAAGGATAAAGATTATCTACGTTAAATCAGAAGAAGAGATACCATTAAAATTAGTTTCAGAAATAAGTGAATAAAAAAAGATTTTTTATATTTATTTCATTCATTATATTAATAGTTTTATTGCTATTATTTTATCAAAGACCATTTATATTATTTCTTGCTTATTTTTTAGTTATTTTTTATACAATTTGGGGAATTTACCATATAATAATGATTTATTTTGGTTCAAAAAAACCTTTTAATCCTAAGCTAGATTTAAATTATTTACCGAAAATATCTGTTATAATTCCAGCAAGAAATGAGCAAATATTGAGCAGAACTATAGATGTCGTGATCAATCATGTCTATTATCCCTTAGATAAAAAAGAAGTTGTTGTTGTAACTGAGGATGAAGTTAGCGAGAGAATAGCCTTTTGGCTACAACAAAAATATCCAGGTGTTATTTTGGTTAGAAGAAAGAGATATTTTTTAACAAAACCCAGTGCGCTTAATGATGTTTTCCATATTACAACTGGAGATATAATAGGTATCGTTGATGTTGAAGATATTTTGGATCGCGACATTTTCTTTAAAGTAGCATCCGCAATAATGCAACACGGTTATGATTACGTTCAGACAATATTAAGAATTGGAAATTATGAAGATTCTTGGATTACTAGAGTATTTGCAATGGAATATGCAGGATGGTTCAGAATTTTTTTGAATGGAAGAAGTCATTTGAAATTATTCACTCCTTTAGGAGGTACTGGTAACTACTTCAGAAGACCTATTATCAAAGAAGTCGGAGGATGGGATTCGATAAACTTAACAGAAGATGCAGAATTGACAGTAAGATTCAATATAGCTAAAGCAAAATTTACTGTTATTGATGCAAGGCAATGGGAAGAAGCTCCTGTTACTTTTAAGGCTTGGTTAAGGCAGAGATCTCGATGGTTCCGTGGATGGTTACAGACTTTATGGAAATATTTACCAGTATTCTTTAGGCCTAGAACTGCAAAAAGAATAGGTTATCTCAACTTATTGAGCATGATACTTATGCTTATTGCTCCTTTTGCAGTAATGCTAAATTGGGTTGCTTATACTTTGACCATTATTTGGATATTAGAATTTTATAAGATAATTCCAACTAGTATTCTCTCTAATACTTTTCCCTTTTTTGCAATTGCCCCTCTAATTTTCAATGTAATTTATTATTTTGCATGGTTATATGGAGCCGCTATAGAAGGGATAGGTAAGAAAAATTACAAATATATACCTTTTATGATCGTTTACATGAATGTTTTAATGCCTCTTGCAGCATTGAGAGCTTTGTATCAAGAAATAACCAAGCCAATAATGTGGGAGAAAACTGAACATCCTGGTAGAGGTGTAAAAGGCTTTGTTAGCGAGAAGGTTACTTCTTCGCCAGCTAAATAAGATAAAAATTATTCATAAACTAATTTACTTTTTGTATTTTGTTTTTTCTTTAATTCTCACTATTTAGATGAAAAATTTTAGAAAGTCTAGTTTTTTATTCTTACATACTGATTTATCTTGTGCATGAGGTATTAGATTACAAAAAAGATCCAAAGAATTATGTTTATGCAAAGATCCTTGAAGGATTAATTGAGGCTAAGCTATCAATTGAGATGCTTAAAAAAGGTTTGCTAACTGATGCTGCTTCAAAGGCATTCTTAGCTGTTAAGGCTGTGGTAAGCGGATTGGTTGTAAAAAATCTTGATAAAATTATTCAAGATAAGACAGAAAAAGAAGTTGAGTGGCATAAGAGAATTGGATATTCAGCACCTACCAGAGGAATCATAGGAATATCCTACGATCTTGAGAAGATTGGTTATAATGTATCTTTTCCAGTCAGAGTTATACTCGAGCTTCATTCTTTCTCTTATAATGGATTCGACCCAAATTTAGTAAGTTATAGAAATGAAGAAGAAGTTAGAAAAGACATAATGACTGTGATCGATTTTCTATCAAAGAATATTAGAGTATTCTTTAGTGAACTTATGGATGAGAAATTAGAGAATAGTCTAAAAGAATTAAATGAGATGATAAAAACCATAAGTTGAAAATAGATGCTTTTTGAAATTTAATAATATCTCATTTTAAATCTTTAACGTGGAAGGAATTAAAAATAAAAAAATTGAAACAATGCTTGATGCTTGGAAGTATGTATTCTCATGGAAAACTTTAGGAGGCGGCTATCTAAGATGTTTTTTAGCTTTCACAGAAGATACGCTTGTAGAATTCGAGACAAATTGGCAAGCAAAGACTTTGCCATTCAAAGGAGGTTCGTTCGGTTACGATTTATTAAGCGATATATTTTGGGGGACAATCAATACTTTATTTTATGAAGTTACTGGTTATTCTGATAAATTAAACAAGATTTATTACGGTAAATTGCTAGAAATAAATGATCTAGAAAATATATTAAAAAATAATAAAATAAAATTTAAATTAAATCCTATAGTAAAATATGATAAATTAAATCAAATTAAAATTAAAGAATTAGGAAAAGTATCTTTTACAAGAGATGATTTTGAAATAAAATTGGAAATATTTTATAATAATAAAAAAATAAAGTATGAAGCTTATTTGCCTGAGAAATCCATATACGTAGTTATTAAAGAAAAATTAATGAAACTTTTAGAAAATAAGATTATTATAGACTAATTAAATAAGGTATAAAGAATATTGAAAATAGTATGTTAAAAAATACAATTGAAGTTATTATAAAATAGATCCAATTTCTTTCTTTATAGAATTGCAAAATTCCTAAGAATACTCTTGAAATAGGCGTAGCTATCAATATTATTAATCCAAAATAAATAAAGCCAATTCCACCTAAGCTTATTAAGTTGCTTATAATCATTTCTATACTGAAATTTTTGCTATTAAGATTTGAATTCAAATTAATCAATTCTTGAAATAAGTTTTCTTGACCACTAATGAAAATTAATGATAGACCTGTTATCAGGAATAAAATAGATAATATGACGCCTATTCTCAAGCTATATCCAATTATATCTTCAAATTCCATAACCTAAGCCTTTTAATATCATTTCAATTCCTAAGATTATGAGTAACGAAGAAAATATGTATCTAACAGTTCTATTCGTTATCCTGACAAGTAGTTTTGAACCTAAAAAAGAACCTAATAGAACTCCAATTGCAGTGGCTCCTGCAAGAATAGGCTGAATATAACCAAAGATCCAAAATATTGAGCTTCCTGTCGCTGCTGTAACACCTATCATAAAATTGCTAGTTGTTGTGCTAACTTTCATAGGCAAGTTCATAGCCCAATCCATGGCTAAAACCTTTAAGGCTCCTCCTCCAATTCCTAGCAATCCTGAAAAGAATCCTGCAATGAACATTATCGAAGCGCCTAACCACCATCTAATACCATGGTAAATTATTTCTTTTTTCAAAGCCTTATCATAATATTTACCATATAATTGAAAGATTTTAGTAGTCTTATCTTCGGGCAAATCTTTTGGCAATTCAGTCCTTGATCTGCTTATCTGAATGTAAACTTGAGAAATTAGGAAAGAGCCGAATAAAATAAAAACTATCATATCCATTGAATGTGAATAAATATATGCAGCAGTCAAGGCTCCTATTATTGAACCCAACGTAGTTCCTATTTCTAAACTCATCGCTATTTTAACATTTGTAATTCTATCTCTTACATATGCGCTACCTGCACCACTTGAAGTAGCAATTGTAGATATTAAACTTGCTCCTGCCGCGTATCTTAAAGGTATTCCGAGAAGTAAAGTGTAAAAAGGAATGAGAAATGCTGCACCTCCAAGCCCTGTCAAAGAGCCAAATAATCCTGAGATGAAACTGATTAGTATAAGTATTATTAAAAGAGTTAAAGGATCGAACATATCATCATCTAGATAAAAAGAAATATTTATTTAATTATGTATAAATTGACGATGATGAAAAAGCCGATGTCTGAAAGATGAGGAGACGACGGTCTTCTGAGTAAGCAAATTTAATAAGTAGTCGAAGAATAATTTTGTTTATGAAACGCATTCTAGTTAATACTCAATCTCCTCCAATCAGATTCATAAATTATAAAGGACCGTCTTCTATCAAAGTTGATTTGAACTTCTTCAGCGAAGGTATAGATTATACGATTTCTACAGGCGGTGTTGTTAGAATGGTTTTGCCTCTATTGGAATCTTTAATAAATCGGAATTATTTCGATGAAGCTTATTGGGTCTCTCTTAATGTTAATGCTCCAGAGCTAGTATCAATGGGTAAGATTTTTTTGAATCACATCATGATACCAGAGCCAATATTGAAAAATTATAGCTTTATCAAAGAGGAATTATGGAAATTTTTCCATAAGCTCGAGAAAAAGGAAAAGATTATCGAAAATATTTGGAGAGAAGAATTTGCAGATTTTGTTTATTATAATCGTATTGTTGCGGAAAGAATTTTGGAGCTTGATAAGAAATTAGACTTTGATATTTTTTACATACATGATTTTCAGCAACTAAATATAGGTAACATGTTAGGTTCTTTGAAACCAAAATTATTCAGATGGCACATACCTTTTTATGAAGAAATGCTCCCTTCTGAATGGAGGACAAATCTTTCAATATATCTTAATAGTTATGATGGTATCATAGTTAGTACAAGAGATTATTTAAAGAATCTAAAAAATCTAGGCTATAATGGCAAATGCTTCGTTTCTTATCCTTATATAGATCCTAAAATTTACAAAAATCCTGAAGAAGTAATTTTAAGGGAATTTTGTTCCAAATACAACATAAAAAAAGATGAAAAAATTATTCTTTGCGTAGCAAGGCTTGATTATGCTAAGAATCAACCTATTTTGGTAAGAGCTTTGAAGGAAATAAGGAAGAGTGTGGATGCAAAATTGATCTTTGTAGGTGATGGTAGTTTTTCAAGTTCCAGACAAGGTTTGGGATTGTCTAAGGCAGATGTCGTTAGAAATACAATAATAGAGCTTGCTAATGAGCTTGGTCTAAAAGAAAAAGTTGTAATTACAGGTTATCTAGACCAAAAAATGTTAAACGCAGCTTATTCAAGAGCAGATCTCTTCATTCTTCCTTCTATCCTTGAAGGATTTGGTCTCGTTGTTGTTGAAGCATGGTTGTTCAAGAGGCCAGTAATTGTAAGTAAAAGCGCAGGGATTTCTGAGTTAATTAAAGAAGGAGAAAACGGATACATAATAAATCCTTATGATTATAATGAAATAGCTGAAAAGGCAATTGATCTACTAACAAATGAAGAGAAGGCAAGAAGATTAGGAGAAGAAGGATATAAAACTGCTCAATTATGCACAATTGAAGAAGGATTGAAAAAAGAAATAGAAATAATTTCATCATTTTTATGAAAATTTTTCTAGATTTAAATGTATTTCAATATATCCCTTTAGATATAATATATAAATTAATTATTTTCTTTGTGATAATAGTTGCTACATGGTTAATTGTTATAATCATAGATAAAATACTTAAGCAATTGCTTTCTGGTACTTTTCCTGCAGTTTCTGCTAGCATAAGAAGGGTAGTTGGCATATTTATTTGGATATTAGGTTCTTTAATTGCACTTTCTCAAGTTGGTTTAAATCTAGAAATATTGTTATTAGTTGTCGCTCTTGCAGGAATTGGGGCTATAATGTCCATGAGGCATGTTCTAGAAAACCTTGTTGGTAAATATTTCTCAGATGCGTATATACCATTCAACAGAGGCGATATAATTAGAGTAGGGAATTATGAAGGCGAAGTCATAGAAATTAATCCAATAGCTACGATTTTATTGAATGAAAAAGGGGAAATGATAAGCATACCTAATTCAATTTTCATGAAGGAAATCAGTGTGAATTTATCTCCTACTGCATGGAAAAAAGTAACGATTCCAATTGTCTTAAGTAGCGATATTAACTTTGCAGAATTTGAGAATTTATTAATGAAATATATGTTTAAAATTAAGCATTTTTTAGATGAGCATTTTCAACCTATCATAAATATTAAAAGTAAAAGTCCAACCTCTATTGAAGCATTATTAATTTTCATGATAAACGATAAAAATAAAAAAGATCTCATTGTTAATCAAGTTAACACAAAGATTTCAGAAATAATAGATACCTTAAAGAAGAAAAAGAAATAATGTTTAAAGATCAGGGCAAAGAATAATTTTCTCAATTTTTCGATAGTATAGCTAACATAATTCTTGTAGCTTTATTAAATACTTAGCCCTTAAATTACTAAGGTGAGCCCCCTTACAAAAGAAGATATACACACAATCCAGGAGTTAATAAAAGCAGAGGTAGAGATACTATTTAAGCCTATTTTAGAATCTTTAAAGGACATATCTAGAGCACTTAGTGAGCTTAAGGTTAGAACTGAGGAAAACACCAAAGCAATTGCTGAATTGAGATTGGCAATAGCCGAGCTAAAATCTAGAACTGAGGAGAATACCAAAGCTATTGCCGAACTGAAATCTTCTATCGCAGAATTAAGATCGATAACCGAAGAGAATACCAAAGCTATTGTTGAGCTAAGATCAAGAACTGAAGAAAACACCAAAGCAATTGCTGAATTGAGATTGGCAATAGCCGAGCTAAAATCTAGAACTGAGGAGAATACCAAAGCTATTGCCGAACTAAGAAAAACCATTGAAGAACTAAGATCAAGAACTGAAGAAAACACCAAAGCAATTGCTGAATTGAGATTGGCAATTGCAGAACTAAGATCAAGAACTGAGGAAAACACCAAAGCAATTGCCGAACTAAGAATGATAGCTGAAGAAAACACAAAAGCTATAATTGAGTTAAGAGCTAGAACTGAAGAGAATACAAAAGCTATTGTTGAGCTAAGATCAAGAACTGAAGAAAACACCAAAGCAATTGCTGAATTAAGACTAGCTATATCTGAGCTTAAGGTTAGAACCGAGGAAAACACCAAAGCAATTGCTGAACTAAGAGCTAGAACTGAAGAGAATACAAAAGCTATAATTGAGTTAAGAGCTAGAACCGAAGAAAATACTAAAGCTATTGCCGAACTAAGAAAAACCATTGAAGAAATGAGTAGAATTTTATTAAGCCATGATATCGCATTAAGAAGATTAAGAAAGGAAGTTGGAGGATTGGGCAGAAGCATAGGTTCTCTATTAGAGGATAATGTAAGAAGAGGATTAAGAAATTGGCTTATTGCAAAAGGCTATGCAATTGATCACCTTGAACCCAAAATTATAGATGAGATTGAATTTGATTTATACATTGAAGCAATAAAGGACAATAGAAGATTAAAAGTGATAGGAGAGATTAAACAAACAATCACACCTAGAAAAGTAGAAAAGTTTGCCTTAAAATTAGAGAAACTTTCAATGAAGGACTTTGAACCATTAATGATTTTCAAAAGAATTAAGAAAAAGAAGGAAGTTGTAGAAAAAGCAAAGATGAAGAAAATTTATCTCTTATATCATTTAGGAAACGATGTATTTGTTAGTTACCAGTTAGGAGATTTGTTCTAAGTTCAATTAAAGACCTAAAATTTTAATGTAGATCCTTATTTTAGCAAGAATATGAAATGCTCAAGAATCTATTAAAATCCAATATTTTCTTAATATCTTAAAGCACAAATCTTATTAATTAATTTAGATACAAGTAGTTTTACTCATGAATTGAAAGAAGTTTTTGCAGAAAAATATTTCTTTAATAATACTTTAATATAGTCATGACAAAATATTGGGAACCTAATATTGAATTAGCGCCTAAAAAAGAAATAGAGGAAATTCAACGCAAAAGACTAAAATTTATACTCCATTACGTATATGAAAGGAGCCCTTTCTACAAAAGGAAATTCAGAGAACATGGAGTTTCTCCTTATGATTTTAATGAATTAAGAGATATCAGGAAGTTTCCATTCACAACTAAGGATGACTTAAGAGAATATGCTTATCCTTATGGTGGCGACTTTCTATGTGTTCCAAGGCAGGAATTGATAGGATGGCATATGACTAGCGGTACAACTGGTAAACCTACAATAGGCGCTTATACATTTAAGGATTACGAAACTTGGATGCATTTAATGGCGAGGACTTTAGTTACGGCAGGTGTGAGCAAAGGAGATATAATTTTGAATATATATGGTTACGGTCTTTTTACGGGCGGCCTAGGTTTTCATCAAAGCTCTCATTTAGTAGGTGCTTCCGTAATACCATGGGGTGTAGGAAGGACTGAAGCAATGCTGAACATAATCCAAGATTTCAAACCTACAGTTATGACTGGAACACCTTCATATCAGCTTCACATACTAGAATTGATGACTAAAAAAGGAATGGATCCTAAGAAATCATCTTTAAAGATAACAATACCAGGTGCTGAAACATGGACTGAAGAAGTGAGGAAAAGACTTGAAGAAGGATTTGCTCTCAAAGAAAAAGGAGGAGGAGCGAGAAATGTATACGGAGCAACTGAACTATTAGGTCCTGGAGCTGGTCAAGAATGTGAATATGAAAATGGCTTTCATTTTTGGGTAGACCATTTCTTTTTAGAAATTGTAGATCCAGAAACCCTTGAACCTGTTGGTCCAGGCGAAGAAGGTGAAATGGTCGTTACTACTTTAACTAAAGAAGCTATGCCTTTCATTAGATATAGAATGAGGGATATAACAGTTCTAGATGAAGATAAATGTCCTTGTGGAAGAAATGCTTTTCCTAGATGTATGTGGATAAAAGGTAGAGTTGACGATGTAATATACTTTAAAGGAGCAAAGATTTGGCCTCTGGATATCCAAAAAGTATTATTGAACTATCCAGAAGTTATTGAATATCAAGTAATTGTAGATAGACCTTCAGGAGAATTCATAATTAACCTTGAATTTAAAGAAGGATTGGATCATAAAGATAAAGAAGTTTTACTAGAGAAAATAAGAAATGACTTAGCTAGAACATTAATATTCGTTACACCAAAGCTAGTTCCAGTATATCCGAATACGTTACCTCGTTATGAAGGTAAGTCTAAGAGAATAATAGTAAAAGAACTATGAAAGAAATTGAAGAAAAATTGGATTTGATCCTTAGAGAATTGAGCGAAATATATAAAATAGCAAAGGATAATAACATGCCATTCTTAGAAAGGAATACGCTACATTTAATAAGTCATGTTCAGACTTTGCTAGAGAGTTTAAAAAAGAGCGAAGCTGGATTCTCAATAAAGCCTAATCAGTAATTATTTTCTCACCTGTTCTATAAACAGTAGCTTGGCACAAAGCAATCACTTCTCCTTCTTTGTTATAGACTTTTATTGAATACACCGCTGTCCTTTTTCCTCCACTTTCTTCTTTTGCTTCAGCTATTATCTCCTCACCTGCATGAACAGGTCTTCTATAGCAAATCTCTACTACCAAAGCCAAAGATCTAATTCCTTCAGAATTGCTTGCAGCTGCGAATGCTGCGTCAGCCAAAGAAAATATTACCCCTCCATGAGCTACGTTATGAAAGTTTATCATATTTTCTTTAACTACCATCGAATACTTTGCGTATCCTTTCCTTATTTCTATGCATTTGATGCCTAGAAATTTTGTATAGTTGTCTTCTCTTATTACTTCATAGAGTTTCTCATTTTCGTTTTCCATTATATTAAAAATACTAGAATTGTATTAAGACTTATATTCTTGCATAATCATATATTAGCAAAATGATATTACGCGGTGAGCGAATTATTAAAAAGTTTGGCGGTCATATCGTTTTAAACGATGTAAGCTTTGGCTTAAAAGAAAAAGAAATTTTCGGCTTAGTTGGTGCTAATGGTGCAGGTAAAACAACTTTGATTAATGTAATAACTGGTTTTCTTAAACCTGAAAAGGGGAAAATTTTTTTCAATGGTCAAGATATCACTGGATATAAGCCGCATGAAATTTGCAAATTAGGGATAAACAGAACTTTCCAAATACCATTTTGCTTTCCGAATTTAACGGTTAAAGAAAACATAGCAATTGCCTTATTGTTTAATAACGATAAAAAGATTAAAACTGAAGAAAGAATAAAGGAGCTTGCAGAATTTTGCGGACTTTCATCAAAATTAAATACTTTAGCTTCGAATCTAAATACTTCAGAACTTAAACGATTAGATTTAGCAAGAGCACTTGCAACTAATCCCAAGATTTTATTGCTAGATGAATTCTATACAGGTTTGAATGTTGAACAAGCAAATCAATACATTAAATTGTTGAACCAAATAAGAGAAGAAGGCATAACTTTAATGGTTGTGGAACATAATACTAGAATAATTAGCAAATTATGTGAAAGAGTTATGGTATTAGATTTTGGAAGAAAGATTGCTGAAGGTAATCCTGAAGAGGTAATGCGAGCCCCTTCTGTTGTAGAAGCCTATTTAGGAAAAGTCCATTAAATGCTCTTTTTGAAAGAAATTGAAGCAGGATATGGAAAACTTCAAGTATTATGGGGTGTTAATCTTGAAATTAAAGAAAAAGAAATCGTTTGTCTTTTAGGCCCCAATGGAGCTGGTAAGACAACAACTTTAAAGGTTATTGCAGGTTTTATAAGACCATATAAAGGTAAGATTCTTTATAAAGGTAAAGATATAACAGGGCTTCAACCTTATGAACGAGTTAAATTAGGTGTTACTTTGGTTCCTGAAACAAGAGAGCTATTTCCTTACATGAGTGTAGAAGAGAATTTATTGATAGGAATTGAAAATTCAAGAAAAAAGATTGAAAGTAAGGAAATCATCGAAAAAGTCTTTAATCTATTTCCTGTACTTAAAGAAAAGAAAAAACAATTAGCAAAAACTTTAAGCGGCGGTGAACAACAGATGCTCGCTATTGCTAGAGCTCTTGCTTCTGAACCTTCATTACTTATTCTTGATGAACCATCTACAGGCTTAGCGCCAAAGATAGTTGCGAAGATATTCGAAATATTGCCTAAGCTGAGAGAAAGCGGATTGACAATTCTATTAGTTGAACAAAGCTTAAGACTTGCACTTAACATTGCAGACAGGGGTTATGTTATGGAAAATGGAAGAATAGTAATTGAAGGTAGCGCTGAAGAATTGAAAAATAATGAAAAAATTAAATCTGTCTACCTCGGATTATATTAGCAATTCTTGAAAATAATTCAAGCAAACCTTTTGGCGCGAATATAATAATTATTGCTAAGATGCAACCTATACCAAGAAGTGCTAAATATCCTGCAAACGAACTAAGTTGAATCCATATCATCCAAATAACGAAAGCTCCTAAAATTGGGCCTTCAGAAGTTTTAAGACCGCCTGCTAAAGTAAATATCAAAGGCCAAAATGAATTTTGGACACTAAATATTTCAGGTGAAACAAATAAAGTAATTCCGTGAACATAAAGTGCTCCTGCAACACCTGCTAGATAAGTACTTATTACGAATGCAAAGACTTTATAAAAAGTCGTGTTTATTCCTGAAATCTTTGCTAATGCTTCATTTTCATCGATCGCTTTAAGCGCATAACCTAGCTTGGAATTGTAGATAATCAGAGTAATTATATAAACTCCGATTGCAACTGCTGCTATGATATAATAGTTGATAAATTGATAATTTGAAGTATAACTTACGAGAGGTTTTGCGAAAATTCCATTCCAACCATCAGTCAAAAATCTCAATCTATCATCAACGATAATAGCTTGCACAATTAATGAAAATCCAAAAGTAACCATTGCTAAAAACCATTCTCTTAATCTCAAAACAATTATTCCCAATGCTAAACCAATAACTGCTGCAAGAATAGGACCTATAAAGATTGCCAATAAAGGTGGAAATCCTAAATTCTTTACTAATAAAACTGAAGAGTATGCTCCTATTCCAAGAAACGCTGCATGTCCTAGAGAAGCTTGTCCTGAATAAGTAAGGATATTCCAGCTCATTGAGTAAATAGCAAATACAAGTATTAGTGAGAAAATTTGTAAATAATAAACATCGGGAAATAATAGAGGAATAATAAGCAATGTTGCTATAACTGTGATTTGAATCTTTCCAAAAATTTTGTTCATCATTCTCTCCCGAATATACCTGATGGTCTTAAAATCAAAACAATTGTTAGTATCAAAAATGCTATTGCATCTCCCCATGAACCTCCTAATGTAGCGAGTGCTATGTTTTCTGCCATTCCTAGAATTAAACCTCCTGCAATCGCACCTGGAATGCTTCCTAACCCTCCTAATATGATTATTGCAAATGCCTTTATTGCAGGTAAAGTTCCTGAGTAAACATCGAAACTACTTATAATTCCAAAAAAAGAGCCAGCCATGGCAGCTAAAGAAGCACCTATACCAAAGCTTATCATATCTATTCTTTCAACATTAATCCCCATCAAATTTGCAGCGTTTCTATTCTGGCTTGTAGCTCTAAGTCTTCTTCCAAAACTTGTTTTCATTATTATTATGTAAAATAAAAACAAGAAAATCGAAGTTACCATTAAGATGATCAAATAGTTTAAAGGCAATAATAAAGAACCTAGTTCGATTGAATAACTACTAAAAGCTGTTGTCATCAATACAGGCTTTACTTCCTTATTTACTTCAAGAACTGTTTGTGCTAGAGAATTTTGAATTATTAGTATTAATGCAATGCTAACGAATATTTCATTGAGTTTTGAAGTTCCTTTTATAGGTCTGAAAAATGCTCTTTCAATACTCATTCCTAATAAACCAACTATTACCATTGAAATAGGAATTGAAAAGAAAGGATCAATATTAAACATAGTAGATATGAAATACGTTATATATGCTCCAGTAATCATAATCTCACCATGTGCGAAATTTACAACTTTCATAACGCCAAAAATTATGTTAAGACCTAAAGCTAGTAAGCTATAGATTATACCGATTATTAAACCCCAGAATAAAATACTATAAAATGATTCAGAAAAAATCGATAAAAAAATTATCATTTATTCTCCAGGTTGGAAGTCTGGAGGAACCTGGAAGTTTGCTTCTTTCATATTAGAAGGCCAAATTATAACAGGGCGTAGTTCTTTAAGCGTTTCATTCCATCTTAATTGTACTCCATATATTTCAAATGTTTGCTGTCCTTTTTCTCCAAAATGAATCTTTCCATTTGGTACAGCAATCGTTAATTGATCGATAGTCATGCTTCTTAAAGTATCTCTTATTTTAGTCTTATCTAGAGTTCCTGCTAGCTCAATAGCCTTTGCTGCAATATAGACTGCATCATAAACTGAAATACCTTGAGAACCTGGTAATACACCCCATCTTTCTTTGAATTTCTTCACGAAATTCTGGACTTTTTCCCTTACTGATGGATGACTGCTATATGGTCCATAATAAGTCTGCATTAAAGAATAATCTCCTGCTTTTCCTAGGTTTTTGTAGTAAGTAACGTCATCAACACATGTGCAAACAGGGCCCCAGATTTTCTTTAGACCTAAATCGTTGACTCCTTGTTGAATTGCATTAATTGTTTCTGCAATAAATCCAATAGGAACTATTACGTCTGGCTTAGCAGCTGCGGCTTGGGATAATAAAGCATGAAAATCAGTTGTTCCAACTTTGAATTTACCAACGTAGACAAAAGTTAAAGGTAAATTTCTATTTATAGTTGTTTGATTAATACCTAAGAAGAAATCTTGACCGAATGGAGAATCTTGGTATATTACTGCTACTTTCAAATTTCTATTGGGAGCAACAACTGGTTTAACAGCTTCAGCAAGGATCAATGCTATTGAAGCTCCGTGTTCCGGTCCTACAGCTTGATACAATACAAACCAGCTTGTATCTATATCAGTCCTTGTAACAACTCTAGGCGTCGAGACTCCTGTAATAATATAAGGCGTTTGTGATTGAGCTATAATAGGCTGAGCAGCATATATGAATGCGCTACCGAAACCGCCTACAATTATATCCACTTTGTGTTGATTTACTAATCTGTTTGCAGCATCGATTGTTTTTTGCTGATCACTTTGTTGGTCTTCTATAATTGGAATGAACGGTAATTTCTTGTTGAATTCTTTAACATATACACCACCTTGTTCGTTTATTTCTTCAACAGCCAATTGGAAAGCTCTAAGCATGTCCTGTCCTGTAGGAGATACAGATCCGGTAAGATGCGTTAGCAAACCTATTTTTATTCCAGCTGGTGCTGTTGGAGGCTGTGTTGAAGGTGCTGCTGAATAGAAATATGCGAAGTATACTCCCGCTCCTACTGCAGCAATTATTACTATTACAGCAATTATTATTGCAGTTGCTTTTGTTAAAGCTCTAGAATTATTCATCATATATCATTTTTATCTATTTGGATATATAAATTTATTTTTTATGTTATTTATATATTTCTATATATAAAAAGCGTTTAAAAATAAATATAAGGCTAAATCTATTATATTCATAAACCTTCATATAGATATTAATAAATAAATATAGATAATATTGAACCATTTATTCTTGCTAAATTTAAAAAGGTGAATCCGTTAATAGAATATGCATCAATGTAAATTACGAGTTAGGTTATCAGAAACAGATTGCTTAAAAATTGTATACTATGCAAATTATTTTGTTTATTTCGATGTTGCAAGGATCGAATTACTTAGAGAAGCTGGTATAAATCAAAGAGAAATGGAGAAAAAAGGTTGGGTCTTCTTATGTGCAGAAGCAAGTTGCAAATACTTGCTACCTTTAGAATTTGATGAGCAAATAACGATAAAGACGTGGATTGAGAGAATAGGTAAAACAAGTATAACATATAGACATTTAATTTTTAAAGAAGATGGTAGAGAGGCAGCGGAAGGTTACGTAAAAGATGTTCTAGCTAACAACGAAAGGAAACCATTAGAAATTCCAGAAGAGTGGAGAACAGCTTTGAGTAAATATATAAAAGTATGATCATTCAATGATTAATGCTTAGAATAGCTCTTATTCAGCCTAATTCAAAGGGGGATAAAGAGGAAGTTTTGAAAAGAGTAATGAAGCTCATTGAAGAAGCAAGCAAAGAAAAAGCAGAAATCGCATGTTTACCTGAGCATTGGATAATCTCTTATAATTTCGATGAGATATTAAAACAACTTTCAGATTCTGCAAAAAAGTATGGAATATCTATAATAACAGGGGGTAATTATATAAAAAATAAAGAAATTACTGAAGTTGCTAGCTTCCTTATAGATGAGAGCGGTGAGATTATTGGAAGTCAAAGGAAAATTCATTTATTTGGTGCAGAAAAAGAAGTCGCTGTGCCTGGTGATGAATACAACGTTTTTAATTTCAAGGATACAAGGATAGCTATTTCAATATGTCATGACCTTGTATATCCTGAAGCTGTAAGAATATTAGTATTGAAAGGTGCAGAGTTAATATTTGCTCCTGCAAGAATAAAGCAAAAAGGTTTTGATCCATGGAAATTATATGTCTTAACAAGGGCTTTAGAGAATAGAGTTCACATAGCTACTATTAATGCCTTGCTTCCGCCTATGTTTTTAGGGAATAGTTTCGTTGTTGATTTTAAGATAGAAGAAGATGTTGTAATACCTTTTATATATAAAGAATTAGGAAGTGAAGAAGGATTTATTGTAGTTGATATAGATCCTAAAAAAGTTGAAAAATTTAGAAAAGAAAGACTTGCCGCTAGGAGAGTTTCTACTTATTCACCAATTCTTACAAAATGACTTCGTAATGAAAGCTTTAATATTTGGAGCTGGAGGAGCAGGTGATTGTATTTCTGCAATACTTGCAATGAACTATTATAAAAAACTTGGTTATGAAACAATTCTAGGCTCTATTATTTGGGAAAGATATGTAATCGATCCTGTTCCTGGACCAATAAATTTTGAGGATTTAAGAAACGCTGTAAAATTCAATGATTGCATTTATTTACTCAATGAGAAAAGCTATGCAATAAGAGCAAACCAAGTAGTAATTCCTACTTTAGTCAAAGTAATTAAAGCGTTGGAGATTGAAAATGGAATTGCTTTGAATAATAAGCTAGGACCTAATCATTTAGCTCTTTGTATTAAGGAATTTGCAGAAAAAGAAAACATTAAGTTAATAATTGGTGTAGATGCAGGAGGAGATGTATTAGCGAGAGGGAATGAAGAATCTTTAATCAGCCCTCTTGTTGATGCGATTTCTTTAGCTACTATGCTTAAATTAAAGCAATACGGTTTCAATGTTATCATAGGCGTTATAGGGTGTGGAAGCGACGGCGAAATAAGTCATGAAGATTTCTTAAAGAGAATTAGTGAAATAGCTAAAATGGAAGGACTAATTGACATAAAAGGTTATGATATCGAGACTGCTGAAATAGTTAAGAATGTTTTAAAAGAAGCTGAAAGTGAGGCATCAAAAATACCTTTAGATGCATTTCTTGGTTATTACGGCGAAGTTGAAATAAGGAAGAGAACGAGAAAGGTATTTGTAACGCCAACATCTTCTGTAATGTTTTTCCTTGATCCAATTAAAGTTGCATCGATAAATATACTTTCAGAAGTAGTCAAAGAAGCAAATTCCTTAGAAGAAGCAAATTCATTGCTTAATAAAATGGGAATTTATACAGAATATAATTTTGAAATAGATTCTTTTAAAAAATATGGAATTGAAGTAAAAAATATAGATGGTGAAACATTTTTAAAAATTAGATCTGAAGGCAAAAAAAGATTATTAATTGAAAAATAATGCCTAAGTAAAACAAAATTTATTATACTAATTTGATAAAGTTACATTTTCTAATTAAAATTATGGCAAAATTTATTAGCACGAAATATTAGAAGAATAGTATGGCTAGTATAAGCTTTGGCTTATCTATACCTGTGGGGCTTATACAATTAGAAAGACTCTTAAATCTAGTTGAACTTGCAGATAATTTAAACTATGATACGTTTTGGGTACATGAAAATCCCATATATGGAGATAGTTTTGCTATAATTGCAATACTATCTCAGTTAAATAAGAAAATAAAACTTGGTATCGGTTGTACTAGCGTTATAACAAGACATCCTATTATGATTGCCTCTTCTGCAATAACGTTACAAAATTTGTCTAGAGGTAGATTCATTCTAGGATTAGGTCTGGGAGGTTTTCCTTGGCTTCCTTTAATAGGATATCCAATACATCCTGTAAAAGAGACCAAACCTTTGAAAAGAATAGCAGAGGCTGTCAAAATAATAAAAGCACTAACTAATGGAGAAAGAGTACATTATGAAGGAAAATTTTATAGAATTAACGGATTTGCTTTATTCACTAAACCAACTAAATACATACCCATCTATATAGCCTCTCTCAGTGAGAAAACGCTTAGTTATGCGCCTTCATTTGCAGATGGAGTGATAACATCTCCAGGTGTCATGACACCTAAGGATATCGAGAGAATGCTGAATTGGGTTAAAAAAGGAGAAGAAAAATACAATAAAAAAATAATCAAAGCATGTTATGTGTTAGTTTCAGTTGATGAAAATGATAGAGAAGCAATAGAAGCTGTTAAACGAGATCCTTATTTCTTATATCAACTCGCTGATGTTGTAAAGGAAGAAAGTTTAGTTGAGTATGGAGTTAAAATTGATAAAATGAAAGAAATTAGAGAGGCATGGATGAGAAGAGATTTAAGTTTTGCTTCAAAGCTTGTAAGTGATGAAATGGTTTTGGCTTTAACTGCAACAGGTAGTAAAGAAAATGCTCTTTCAAGATTCGAGAGTTTCTTTAAAATAGGATACGATACTTTTATAATTTCACCTGTAGGAAAAATAGAGGAAGCTATTAAGACTTTTTCAAGGTGAAGCTAAAATATTCAATATTGATTGCATTTATTATTTGGTTCTTCTTATTTAGGGTGGAAATTTTCAATTTTTGGATTAGACTACTAATTTCATCAATAATCTTGCTTATAATTGCTTTATTTAATTTAAAAAATATTAAGTTTTCTAAACCTAATTTAAAATTTTTACTTATAGGTTTATTATCTGGTTTTATTTTTTATATACTACTTTATTTTGGTTTCTATATTTTCCAAAAACTTGTATACGAAGGTGCAAAATCGGTTTATAATCTTTCAGTAGGAATTGAACCTACCATAATCTTCATTATTTTAATTTTTACGAGTTCTTGTGAAGAGATTTTTTGGAGAGGTTATGTGCAGAATTCGCTTTTGCATTCTTATGGCTTTTATAAATCTGTGTTAATAACTTCGATAATCTATTCATCTGTGCATATATCATCTTTAAATATACCTCTCATATTTGTTGCATTTGTCATGGGTATTTTATGGGGCTTTTTATATAACTGGAGTAAATCTTTATTAGCAGTCATCGCATCACATATAACGTGGACGGAACTAGTTTTCGTAATATTTCCTTTAACATGAAACTAAAAGCTTGGTTTCTGGCTACAAGACCATGGTCATTTGTAATGACAGTAATATCTTCAGCATTAGGAGCATCATTTGCCTTGAATGAGTTCAATGCATTTATATATTCAATCTCGCTCATCGGTCTCATTATAGCTCATGCAGCTACAAATATGATTAACGATTACTTCGATGTTAAAACTAAGGTCGATAAAGAAGGAGCTCCAACTTCTAAATATAGACCCCATCCTTATTTATTTGGCGAAATAAGTCGTTCATCTTTTTTATCTGCGATATTTATGCTATATGCCTTAGTCATCGCTATCGCTTTTTACTTATATTTAATTAGAAACGCTATTGTTATACTTCTATTATTCATTGGTTTACTTGTAAGCGTACTTTATACATTACCTCAATTATCTTTAAAATATAAAGCGTTAGGTGAACCTTTCGTTGCATTAATATGGGGCCCTTTCATGGTTTTAGGAACATATTATGTCCTAACTTTAAAGGCCAGCTTTATTGTTCTCATAGCAAGCATTCCTATTGGCATATTGGTTGCGTTAGTTTTAATGGCTAATAATTTACGAGATATAGAATATGATATGCAAGCAGGAATAAAAACAATTCCAATAATTTTAGGTAGAAGAAAAGCCTTGAATTTGTTCAAAATTTTATTAGTAACTTGTTATGTTATAGCAGGAGTAGTAGCATACTTGGGCGAATTTTTCGCAATATTATCTTTTATTTCCATATATCAAGCTTATAAAATAATCAAAAAATTTGAAAAAGAAATTCCTGTAAACGCAGATCCTATTGTAGCAAATCTTACATTATATTTTGGTATATTATACATTATAGGCATTTTAATAGGCAACTATTATAAGATTTATTAGTTATTATTTTTATAAAATTTTATATTTTAAAACTATTTACTTAAATATCTCCAAGATAAAATCATTCCAATTACTGTAAGAATTGTTCCGAAAGACATTAAATACATAAAGTCAAATGTAATGGTATTTATGCCTGTAGTTCCTATCAAAAGTTGTCTTACAACATCATTAGTATAAGTTATTGGGTTAACATACGCTACAGGTTGTAGCCATGAAGGCATGATATCAATAGGATAAAAGGCATTGCTAGAGAACATTAAAGGTAGATTCAAAAGGTTCATTATAGCCATTTGAGATTCCCAACTTGTGGCTCTTAATGCAAGCATAATGAATAAAGAAGCTAAACCAAAAGCCATGAAAAACAATGCAGAATATACCAAGAGGACATCTATTACCGTTAAACCTGCCTTGAATTGCATACCTAATAAAGTCGCTGCAAGCAGTACTATTGTAGCCTGAGTTAAAGCTCTTAAAACTGAAGAGAGAGTTTTGCTAAATACTATTGTAGCTCTTGGAACAGGTGTTGTTAAAAGTTTATTCAATACTCCTAATCTTCGATCCCATACAATCGTCATACCGCTACTCATAGCAGTAAATAACATTATGAAAGAAACCATTCCTGCAGCTAGATAAGAAAAGTAATCAGTCGTTCCAAATCTTTGCATTAGAATTTGATTCGCTATTTGATTAATTAGTTCCTTCGGTACGTTTAATCCAGGAATATTTAAACTTGAGCCGGTAAACATTGAGCCTAAATTCATTGATTTGCCGAATAATAAAAGCCACATGATAGGTTGGAATAAGGAAAGGAGTAGGATTACAGGCGCTTTATACCACTTCTTTAGTTCTCTATTAGTCAAAGCCCATAATCCATGAAAGTAGCTTAGATTTTGCTTTTCCATTATGCATGATTTTGTAGAATCATCTTAATAAGCTTAAGGTTCAAGAATCACATTTTTTATTTAATTGTAAAATTATTTAATTAATCCGTGAGCAAGACAAGAGTGTTTTTCGTTACAGATATTCATGGTTCAGATAAATTATTCCTAAAATTTTTGAATGCTGCAAAAATATACAATGCACAGGTTTTAATAATTGGAGGAGACATAGCAGGGAAAGCTATCATACCTATTTTCAAGAAAGGTAATAGTTTCTTCGCTGAGGTTAAAGGAAATTTTCTCAAAGCTGAAAATGAAAAACAACTAGAGGAGATTAAAAGAACAATTAGAGCTCAAGGAGATTATCCTTTAATAGTTGAAGAAGAAGAATGGAATTTACTGATAAAAGACGAGCAAAAAATGGAAAGAATGTTCAATGAAATTATTAAAGAGAACATTCAACAATGGTGTAAGCTAGCGGAGG
>Ga0326762_1000136_pt1 | contig 38760 bp, 47 predicted proteins | sample NORPS_S_FD_207669 | JGI IMG/M metagenome (GOLD analysis project Ga0326762, IMG submission 207669) | Hot spring sediment microbial communities from Norris Geyser Basin, Yellowstone National Park, WY, United States - NOR.PS_S | ecosystem: Environmental > Aquatic > Thermal springs > Near-boiling...
TCGAGGGACTTCCACCTCCTCTACAAAGGCCTAAGGATCTCTATGGGCTCATGGGTGGCTGTAGAGCCTAGCGGCACCGGGCTCCCATCTAGGGTTAGGCCTAGAACCTTGAAGCCCTTCTGGGCAGAGCCCTCATAAAGGGCTTCGAGGGCTTTAAGATAGATATTTATCAATGCAACTACCTCTCTATGCCACCTCTCGCCCCCTTGCTACAAACACCTATTCTATCCTCCCCATGCTCTATCAAGGCATTGTGTATTGGGCAGATCTTAGATGTGTTCCTAGGATCAACCATTAATACCAGCACACCATACTCCCTTGCCTTATCTATTATCGCGTTCAGCTCACCCTTCAATGCATTCTGATATATTCTGTGCCTTAATTGCTTATTCCTATACCTAGCGATCATAACCCTTATATTGTCCCCCGAGATCCTCTCGATAACTATTACTCCTCTCATCCTCATGGCTTTCCTTACTATCAGGTTTGCTGTCTTCATCCTATAGTCCCTCTTCTTCTTTCTCTCTCTAAGCTTTTTCATAGCCTTTCTAGCCTCCCTGCTACCAGATCCATTTCTCCTCTGGATACCCTTCTTCCTATGGCTATAGCCCAGGGTTATCTCTGCAAGATCTGTTCCAAGTATTACTGCAAATGCCTCGTAGATTGTTGCTACAGAGTTCTCGTTAATATCAACAGGCTTAATATTCCCAGGCTTGTAGATCTCGACCTCCTTCTCTAGGGATAGGTGGAAAAGCACCCTCCTACTCTTCCTACCAGGCTTGATCTTTGCATGGGATTTCGGCTTAAAACCCCTAGCCAAGAGCTTGTAGAACTCCTTAGTAGGCTCAAGATCTATGTGCACCCAGCCTCTATGGGTATGAATGGCAACACTTGTGAAGAAAGTGTTCTCAACGCCATTTATATTGATCTTCGTTGGGTTTACTGGTTTCCATACGTGGTCATCAACTAGCCATAGGCTAACACCATTGATCCTCAGCACTAATATTCCATTGCTCATCCCAAGATCAACTTGATGCCAAGCTATCCCCCGGGATTTCCTCCATAGAAGTCCCACGAGTTTCTTATCCTTCAGATCCTTTTCCCTAGGTTTAAGTACTTAACGACCTCTTTGAAGATCTCTTCAGCATATTGCCTAGCCCTATTCCTCCTTAGAGAGGATACCCTTTCAACAGCATCCTGGCATAAGCCATGTATGTAGTGGGGTGGGATGTTGGGATATATATTCCTTAGCTCTTGGTACTTCCCATTCTTAAGCCTATAGTAATTCCCAATAATATTCCTAGATGCGTGGGGAAGCACATCTCCAAGCATCTTGCTATATATATTCACGATCTCTTCCGATACCCTGAATTCTCTCTTAGATAATTGCTTTGAGGGTAGAACAGTGGTTCTACTAACAAAGATCCTGTCGTCCGGCTTGACAACCCACTTCCCATTGCTCTTTTTCCTCCTCCCAGCCATTATCCCTAGACCTCTCTTTGTTCTAAACCTCCACTCCAATTATCAATTGATAATAAATAAAATTAAAGCTTATAAATCTAACCTATATTTTCCTCCTTCAGTAGTTACTACCTTTATCTTCCCTCCCCTAATCCACCTTAAGAGTGTTGAGTATGAAATTCCTAAGATCAGGCAAGCCTCCTTAGGTCTCATAACCTCTACACAAAATTAATTAATAATGAAAGAATATAAAAGATTTCTACTATCATGAAAAAGGGTTCAGCCCCGCCCTAAAGTATGGGATTTGCCTGGCCTGAATACCATTGGCTTTAACCTCCTTAGATCAGTTCGTCGCGAGATCCTCACCTCTTGGTTTGGAGCGGCTTCATCATCTATTAATTATTTATCAACAACGCTTTAATCGCTTCCTCCTCTATATTCTCTCCATAGAGCTACCTCTTTTACGGGGTTCGGGTTTCATTGAGCTTAGTATTTGTCAAGCCTCCCCCTTGGTTTCATCGCATTGGGCAGGGCTTTCACTGCCCTGCCATATCAACTAAATCCACTCGCTTTAGGTGACCCCTGCCCACAGCTCCTCCTTCATTGCTTCCCCAGGATCATTGCTGTGGGGAAACCCTGCACCCTAGTTCTCTCTAACCCTCGGTATCTGTATATGCCCCACTTGAGCCTCCGCACCACCCATATCGTGAGGGTTTCATGAAGATTCGCCACTAAACCTTTGAACCTATATAAAACCAAAAACAATTTCAGAACAACTAGGGCGTCGTCCTTTAGGATAGAGATAACCCCTTCCCTCTCTCACTTTCAATTCTATATTAGATCATCTTTTCTATGCAGGGATCTCGGATGTTAGCCCCTGGCTGGGGATTATTAGCTCTATCATGATCATCGGGTTGGGAGTACGCTTCAGGATCTCCCCCTAGGGACATCGGGGCTCTCTAACGAAGTGCCCATCCGAGGCATTGACCCTCAAAACCCTCAAAGCCTTATATACCTCATCACGGTCATAGATATTTTCTTAGAGAAATTAAAAATACAAACACCACCCCGCCCTGAAGGACGAGGCTTGTCCTGTTGTCTGTGCATGGCTTAGCATGTCTCTGACATAGTGTGTTGACAAGCCTCGTCCTTCAGGGCGGGAAGAAGGCCATCTATTGATTGCTGACCTTTATTGAATCAATTAAAGTATAATAATCCTTCTTGGTATAGACTTAGAGGGCTGTATCTTTTTTCATGGTAATGGGGATGCTTTTATATTCGTTTGTTATCCAACTTAAGCTTATAAGCACCCAATCCCTATCTATTTTGATGATGAGGTGATATCTCTGCTAGATCTTGGTGTAGAGAGACCTCGGGATGCTATGATGCTTAGAGCTCCCGAGACCGAAGCCCTGTATGAGGGCTCTGCCCAGAAGGGCTTCGGGGTTTCAAGTCTAGCCCTAGATGGGAGCATTGTGCCGCTGGGCTCCACAGCCACCAGTGAAACCACAGGGGTATCTAAAACCCTGTGGGGGAGGTGGAAGTCCCCCGATGCCACAGGGCTAAAAACCCTGTGGATCAAGAGACAAAACAATCCAAAACAAATTAATATCAGTGATAATCAACAACCATCGGGGGACAAGCGGTAGGAGGGATCATGGGCGAAGATCTGATCAGGGAGACGAGATGGGATCATAGGAAGGAGACCGAGCTGGTGGAGAGATGGGAAGCTGAAGGGCTCTATAGTTCTGAGACCTATGGGGGGGATAGAGGTGTCATAGTTATTGATACCCCACCCCCCTATACATCTGGTAAGTGGCATGTCGGGGGAGCTGCGCATTATGCTCAAATTGATATGGTGGCTAGGTATTTAAGGATGAAGGGTTATAAGGTTATAGTACCGTGGTATGCTGATAGAAACGGGTTACCAGTAGAGATTCTTGTTGAGAGACAAACAGGCATTAATCCGCATGAGATGGCTAGAACTGTTGAGGGTAGGGAGAGGTTCTTAGCACTATGTAAAGAGAGGCTTGACGCCGTGGAGAGGGAGATCGTTGAGATCTGGAAGAGGCTTGGATGCTCCTTCGAATACTGGATCAATGGAACTGATAGCCCGGAATATAGGAGGCTCACCCAAGCAACATTCATCGATATGTGGAAGAAGGGGCTTATATACGAGGCTGAGAGGCCTGTCTACTGGTGCCCTAGATGTATGACAGCTCTTGCCGAGGCTGAGCTAGAGTATATAGAGAGGCCATCGGATCTATACTATATAAGGATAGAACTTACTAACGGATCCAGCGTGGTGATCGCGACAACAAGGCCAGAGCTTCTGGGGGCGATGGTTGCTCTAGCCCATAATCCAGAGGATCCTAGGTATAGAGGGATGGGCAATGCCAGGGCCAGGGTTCCTATATATGGCTATGAGGTTCCTATAGTGGCACATGCCGAGGTAGATCCTTCGTTCGGGACTGGGATAGAGATGATCTGTAGCTACGGGGATTCGAGGGATATGAGGATTATAAGAGAGCTGGGGCTAGTAGATAAGGTGCGGATCGTTATTGACAGAGATGGAAAGCTTAACGAGCTGGCAGGAGATCTAAGGGGGCTCACAATCCAAGAGGCTAGACAGAAGATTGTTGAGAAACTTAGGAGCATGAATATCTTAGAGAAGATCGAGAGGATCGAGGGTAGGAGGATACCTACATGCTGGAGATGCGGGACACCTGTTGAGATAATACATTCTAGAGAGCTCTTTTTAAAACAGCTTGACTATGTAGATGAGTTGATAGAAGTCAGCAAAAGGATCGAGTTTAGACCGGAGTTCCATAGGCAGAAGCTTGTTGATTGGATAAAGAGTCTGAGGATCGACTGGCCGATCTCTAAGACTAGATACTATGCGACCGAGGTACCCCTGTGGAGGTGTAGATCCTGTGGAGCATATCTAGTTCCAGAGCCTGGGAAATACTATAGACCATGGAGAGACCCTCCCCCATTCGATAGATGTCCAGAGTGCGGCGCTGGGAAAGAATATGTAGAGGGAGATAAGAGGGTTTTTGACACGTGGTTTGATTCGAGCATATCTCCTCTTTACGCCTCGGGCTATATGAGGAATGAGAAGCTGTTTTCGGAAGCATTTGGCAATATATTGAGGCCCCAGGGATACGAGATCATAAGGACCTGGCTATACTACACAATCCTGAGAATCTATTTATTACTCGGAGCCCCTGCATTTAGATGGGCCAGGATCAGCGGTATGGGGTTAGATGAAAAGGGCGAGGCGATGCATAAGAGTAAAGGCAATGTAATAGATCCTGAGCCATATATAGAGAAATACGGGGCTGATGCATTTAGATTCTGGGCAGCAGGATCCGCCAGGCTGGGTTATGACTATAGATTTAGCGAGAACATGATAAGGACTGGGGCCCTTTTCATAACAAAGGTATGGAACATAGCTAGATTCATAACGAGATTTCCGGATCCGAGCGGGGGATACCTATTGAGACCCATAGACAAAGCTCTTCTGGCAAAGCTCTCTAAGGTAGTGAAGCAGGTTGACAACGCATACTCAGGTTTCGATGTCTATGAACCTATTCACTCGATATACGAATTCACGTGGAGCATCTTCGCAGATCACTATTTAGAGGCTGTAAAGGCAAGAGCATATAATGATGGAAATAAATATAGCTCAGAAGAGCAGAAGGGGGCCTGGTATACTCTCCACAGATCCCTGGACTCGATTCTAAGGATGTTGGCACCTATCATGCCCTTTTTCACAGACTATCTCTGGAGGAGCGTGAGGGGGAGATCTATACACCTAGAGAGATTCCCAGAGCCCTTGAAAGATTGGGAAGACTGGGATGAAGAGCCTCTTGAGCTTCTAATGAAGGTAAATTCTGCTATATGGAAGTATAAGAAGGAGAGGGGGATGAGGCTTTCGGATAGTCTCGAAGCTATTATATATTTAGATAACCCGGCTGCGACATTGATCAGGACAGAGATCATCGATCTGCATAGAGTGAGAGGAGTAGAAACAGGTAGACCGGGAAGAGAGGTCGAAGAGATAGCGCCTGGAATCTGGATCAAAAGAATATAGCCAGATCATCTATAGATCATCACTATACCTAAAAACCTAGATCCTAATACCTCTTATCCCTTAGATCTTAGATGTCGTTGGGCTAGCAGGAATATCGCAGAACTCCTTTGATATTTAATTTATTAATCTAATGGAACTCGGAGTAGCATATCATAGATAAGCGTTATTTGCTCTATTACTAAAAATATGGGGGATAGCATTGACATATGTGATTGCTATAACGGGGGCTAGTGGTGTGATCTACGGCTTAAGGATTGTTGAAGAACTCTCAAAAATATCGAGGGTAGATGCTATAGTTACTAGAGAGGCTCTTAAGGTCTCTGAGTATGAGTGTCTCCCAGGTGAGGAGCTTATGAATAAGGTTAGTTCCCTTGCTTCTAACCTATATCTTGATGATGAGATCGATGCGCCCCCCAGCTCAACAAGCTATCTAATCAAAGTAAAGGGGGTAGCTATAACACCGTGCTCCCTTACGACATTGGCAAAGGTTGCTTCTGGTATAGCGGATAACCTCGTAACTAGAACAGCTATTAATGCTCTCAGAATTAGAAGGCCCCTCGTTCTCCTAATAAGGGAGACCCCTCTAGGGGTTACAGAGTTGAGGAACATGCTCTCCGTAGCTGAGGCAGGCGCTATAGTGATACCAGCGTCTCCAGGCTTCTATACAAACCCAAACAGGATCGAGGATATGGTGGACTTCGTAGTAGGAAAGGTACTAGATATGCTTGGTGTCGAGCATGACATCTATAGGAGATGGTCTAGAGACCGGGGCCTTACTCAAGCTCAAAACCTCTGCCACCGAGCTTTCGGCTCAGGAGACCTCTAAACTTCTTAGCCTTTTCCTCCTCCTCTTCTATTTCCCTGAACATATCCTCGCTAGCAGATCTCCTGCCTTGTTCTATAGCGTATAAGCAGGAGCCGTCTGGGAGTAAATAGAACTTCTCACACCCTGAGAATTGACATACACCCCCAATGCATAGATCGTTTACCCAGTTGCAGAAACCCACAAACTTCATCCTCCCACCCTCATCCCTCCTCACAACATCGAGAGCTTTTTTAGAGCATTTGAAGTAAGGACATAGCGGGTTACACCTCTTCCCGTCGGGCATCGGCTTGAGCTCCCCTTCTCTGAGGCTTACCTCCCTCGATACATGCCTATCTACTCTGCCGAACCTCTGGTCCTTTTGATGAGGATGCTGGAAACCTCCTCTATAGCCTCTATGATCTCTATTATCCCTTCGGAACCTCTCACCCCCATATCTATTGTGCCTCTCCTCCCCCCGATTTCTGGGTTCACTATGCCTCTTATCGTCTCTATGGCTCAAGTATCCAGCCTCTGTTCCTCAAAACTTTATCCACTTAAAGCCTATATATCTTATATCCCCCGATTTCCCTACAACTGCATAGATCAGTGTCTTTCTAACGCTATGACTTAGCCTGCCTGTTCTCACGATCATTATGGGATCCAATGTCTCCTCCATCTTAATAACATCTACAAGATATGGGGCATGCTCATAGCCAGGACCCTTCTCATATACAGCAAAGGCCACTCCATATTTCATCCCGGATCTAACGACGTAGCCCCGATCCCTGAGATCCCGGTACACCATGTACTGGGGTTCAAAATCCCTATCTATCTTCTCAGCATATTCCTTGAAATCCCTGCACTTGATTTCTGATCCATTCATTATGAGCCTTAGAACCCCTTTCTCACATAGATAGAGGGTCTCTAACATCGAAAGCTCTAGAGGACCTTTATACCTCATACTCGGCTTCGGCTTTTTAACCCCGAATGGTTTTCCGTAGAAGCCTGCTGAGTAGATCTTCTCGACTCCTTCTGGATCAAAGACGAGGGATCTTACACCAACTACTACAGCCTCATAGCTCTCCTTAAAACCCTCCCTATCAGCAGATCTATCGCGGATCCTCGTTCTAGCCTCTATACCCATAGGCTTTTATAACACCTCTCATAGAGCTCTATGTTCTATGCATAGCGACATATTTAAGATATATCGAGAGCCTCCACAGGGTATCTGAGATGCCCTCCAGCCTCTCTATGATCTCCATAACAGGGATCAAAGCTTCAGGAGATTTGGACATGTTCTTGATTATATATGGTATCGTATTTCTATATACCTCATCAGCCTGTTCCTCGAGTGCCTCAATCTCAGCCGAATCTTTAGGAGCTGTCTTAGGATTCACGTTGAGACTCGCTAAGAGATCCTCAAGCTTTTTAGCCTGACCCTCAACTACTAATATAAGCTCCTCAATAGGCTTAGCTACATCACCCGGGATTGATGAACCGCTATTAAGAATATCTAGGTATAGTGAGACATCTGCGGCACTCTCACCAACAGCTATCATCCCGGTTATCACCTCTGCATATATATCTTTAAACTGCAGTCCTAACCCGGTTCTGACCAGGTACTCAAGGGTTTTAAAACCCTCAGCCTGGAGATCTTCCTTATGCTTCCTTATCTTCTCCATTCTATTCCTCGCAGCCTGCATATTCTTACCAAGGATCTCTTGGAACATGGTCTTTAACTCTAAGATCTCGTCTGCAAGTATCTTAGAATCGCTCTTCATCTTCTCAAGGAGATTCATCTCAGCTATACTGAGCCTACTCATATCATAGGGGTTTATAAACTCCTCAGCCAATTGCTGCACCCAGCTTCTAATATATTTATGCTCAGAGGAAAATAAGTAGTCTGTAGATCAAGTACTACCACCGAGAACCCCTCTACCAGCTACAATACGTAATATCTATACGAAGAATAATTGCCTTAACTTGATGTGTTGTATCCTTTTTACGTTAATAGAAATGTTTTATATACATCTATGTTTAGCTACTCCTGGTAAAGCTTATGAACAATCCTTTGTTATTTAGTAGGCTCTGGGTGCGTGAGGAGAGCTGCACTCCCGTAGCCCGCCAGGGTCATGCCATGATGAGCCGAGGGCGGCAATAGCCGTTCTCGGGTGAACGGCTACCTATGAATCGATTCAAAAGCATCCACAAATTGACGTCCCCAGACGATTTTATCTCCTAATTCTATTTCCATAGTGAGAGTAGTCTTGTTTAGAGCCCCAGAAGCTCTGATCATTATGGTACACCAAGAGCTTCTAGATGCTAAGAATGCTATTATATCCTTATCATTTTTGCTCAACATAGCTAAGTAACAGGGATTTGTAGGCTTGAGGAATCGGGTAAGCATCAACATAATTAATCATAAAAATTGAAAAGCCCTAGCGGTATTTATAAATACTAATATTATCTGCGCTAACAGGGGACACGTAGTTAATAGCTTCCGAGTGGTATTTATATTGGAAGGCTATGCTGCTAAGATTCGAGGGTATAGTTATACTCTCGGCTGTTAGGACACCGATAGGGAAGTTTGGCAGAAGCCTTAGAGATTTAAGAGCGTCAGAGCTGGGATCGATAGCTATTAGAGAGGCTGTGATTAGATCTGGGGTAGATGTAGATGATATAGGGTTGGTGGTGATGGGCAATGTTATAAGGGCGGGGAGCGGGATGCTCACAGCAAAGCAGGCTTCTATATTGGCTGGTATACCGGCCTCTAAGGACTGTATGAATGTAGATATGGTGTGTTCGTCTGGTATGGCTTCTATAGCTACAGCTGCTCTATATCTTGAGAAAGGGGTTATTAATGTGGCTATTGCGGGTGGTATGGAGAGTATGAGTAGCTCTCCCTACTTGATCCCTCAGGGCTTTAGATGGGGTGTGCCCCACCTGACAAATAGATCGCTTAATATAGCTGACTCCATGCTTGTCGATGGTCTCTTAGATCCTTTCACAGGGTATCATATGGGGAAGATCGCGGATCTATATGCGAGGAGGATAGGTGCTTCGAGAGAAGATCTCGATCTAATAGGGCTTGAGAGCCATATGAGGGCTACTAAAGCAAGAGATTCCGGGTTTTTCAGGGACGAAATAGTCCCTATTAAGATCACTAAGGGAGATAATACATACTATCTAGAGCAAGATGAGGGCATAAGGGATGATCTAACGATGGAAAAGTTAAGGAGCATGAAACCCGTGTTCACCCCCGAAGGCCCCCATACAGCTGGCAACTCATCCCAGCTGAGCGATGGAGCCGCAGCACTCATCCTAGCGAGAGAGGAGTTCGCAGAGGAGAGGGGTTATAAGCCTATAGCGAGGCTCAAGATGTATTCAAGCATAGATACAGAGTCGAGCGAGTTTCCATGGGCTCCTGTACCCGCTGTGAGAGAGATCTTGAGGGCTGCTGAGCTAGAGTCAAACGATATAGATCTATATGAGAATAACGAGGCCTTCGCCGTCTCAACATATATATTCACCAGAGAGCTAGGCATAGCGATGAATAGATTAAATATATATGGTGGTGCGATAGCCCTGGGCCACCCGCTGGGCGCCACAGGAGCCAGGCTAGTAACTACGCTTATAAATGCTCTTAGACGTGTAGGGGGTAAAAGAGGTATAGCCTCTATGTGCCACGGTCTTGGAGGTGCAACAGCTCTTTATATAGAGCTCACGTAGATCCAGGATCTTATCGAAGGCTAGCATCAGGATCTACAATTTCGTTCAAGATCCGGAGCTGTTTCCAGAAGCTTTACACCTCTGCTTCTCTAGTTTATATATAGTTGGTGATATCCACATTATCCACGCTGGTACAGATTTTACAAACTCATATGCCTCTTCCCAGCTCTCTAAACCAAGATCTTGGGCCAGCTTCTCAAGGCTATACTCCATCTTAACATAGTTATTCAAAATCCTAATCACATCCTCATTGATCTCGATCTTCTTGCCTCTCACATCCACATAGATCGGATCGCAAAGCGTCACTAAGCACCACCTAATCTATTTTATCAATAAGAGCCTATAAGGGCTCTTTCAATCTCTATGATCACTTAAGTTACCGCTCATCTGCTTCACATATGCCTCTTAGCCCGTTTTGCTTTAACGCTATAGAACTCCTATCGCCACCTCATACCAGGTTGTGAGAAGTTTAAGCTCAATGCTTCCAGCGCCCAGAGATCGCTATTCACAAATGCACATAATATCATTTATTATTAAACCTCTGATCTCATCATCGCCTTATAGGGTAAGGCTTTCAGTTGTAATATCTTGCAGTGGGATCCTGCGGCCCTGCAGAAGTAGGATCCAGCCATGAAATTTGATCCTCCACCATGGGAGCACTAATATATGAGGACAAGTAGCCTAGTAGAGATCCTATAATCCGGTGGGGAAAGAGCTAAACTTCTCCTGAGAACATGAAGAAAGGATCATGAGGGCTCCTGTATAGTTACAACCGAAAGCCCTTGCCCTTAAGGGCGGGGATGTTTTTATTAGCTTTCTAGGTTCTTGTTTTTGGAGGGGCTCTATGGCCTCTGGTGGTGAGGGGTCGCTAACCATCTCGATCGGGGTGATGGTTAGTCCCGAGCCTGGGCCATAGAGCTCCTCAAGAGATACAATGTTGCTCTTAACTACACTATAAACAGGATCCTGAGCCTAAACCTGAGGAGCATTGGGAGGGTTCACAACGCTCTATACGGAGAGCTGAGGGGGTTCGGCCTCCCATCCAGGGTTGCTGTTGACTGCTATAGGGATGCTCTTGCTAATGCTAATGCCTGGAGGAATAATCCTAGGAGGGGTAGGAGGCCTAGGGTTAGGAAGCTAAGCATACTTCTGCATCAAGGCTCGGGATAAAGTGTTAAAGAAGGATATGTGGAGATCATAGGCGGGATAAGGCTGAGGATAATTGGCTGGGACAGGTGATACAATGACTATGAGAATGGAGAGGCTAGGCTAGTATATAAAGATAATAATAAGATGATCCTATGAATATTCGAGAAGATCCCTAGACCAAAGCCGTGCTAGTCTAGAGATGTTGTTACTGTTGATGTTAATGAGAGGAAGATGGTGTATGGCAATTACATAATTAATGAAGAGAAAGACGCTGGGGTTTGTAGGGCTCATAAGTATAAGGTCTTGGCGGAGAATCTCCAGAAGAAATACTCATCCACCAGATATCCTGCTTGGTGGAGGAAAGGGATTCTGGGAAGAATAAGATCCTATCACAGAAAGGCTAGGAACATATTGAAGGGCTAGGCTAGGAAGACATCTCTTGAGATCGTGAAGCTTGCTAAGAAGCTTAAGTACGCAGTTGCTAGAGAGGATTTAACCGAGCTGATAAACACACTGAGAAGGATCGAGAGCAAGGATCACAGGACGAGGCTCACCATAATGGGGTACAGGAGAATAAGGAAGCGGATCGACTGGCATGCAGAGAAACAGGGTTCCCCACATGAAGGTAGATCCCAACGGGACGTCATCGGAATGCCCTAAATGCGGTTTCGAAGCAGACAGAGACATCATTGGGAAGCTGAACATAAGGAAGAGGGCTCTGAAGATCCTGAGAATATCAGGGGGATCTCTGACCACCCCCGCTGCCCCCCAAATGACAGATGTAAACCCGAATAGATGGGGGGAACCAATGAACCGTCCTGAAGGGAACCCTCGCCCCTTCAGAGCGGGTAGAGGTCAGAATCTAATTTAGGGTTAAAATCGCTTTTATGCCTCCATATGATAATACTATTTTGGAGCACTATGTCATCAATCCTCGAGACATGGAGGAAGATCCTTGAGCTGGCTAGGAGACCTGATGATGAGGAGTATAGGTTATTCTTAAAAATAATATTCCTCGGTCTTTTCTTAGTTGGCAGCATAGCCTTTACTATTAGGCTGATAGCTATACTTCTTCTAAGTGGTGGCTAGCAATGAGCTCAGATAAACCGAGTGAAAAAGGAGATATTACACAGCTCTTTGCTGTGAGAACAACTGGTGGGCAGGAGGCTAATGTAGCTCTCATGGTCGAAATGTTTGTTGAATCATCTCGCCACTCATCTGGAAGGAAGATAGATGTGAGAGCTATAGTCGTGCCCCCAGGGATAAAGGGTTACGTGATCCTTGAAGTGCCGAGCCTCCACATGGTTTACCAAGCTGTGAAGGATATAAAACATGTAAAGGGTAAGGCTGCTGGCGCTGTTAGCTTCAAAGATCTTGAAAAAATGCTCAAACCAGCCCCAGTGATAGAGGAGCTAAAGGAAAAAATGCTGGTCGAGATTGTTTCAGGCCCATTTAAAGGTCTTAAGGGAACTATACAGCTTGTAGATAAAAACAGGATGGAGGTCACAGTTGCTATAGTGGAGTCACAGTTCCCCATGAATATAACAGTGCCGGCAGAATTCGTTAAACCTATTAAGCAGCAATAGTCTACCTATCTAAAAAGGTTCAGCATAAGAAGCAAAAGCTAGGTGAGAAGACCATAGCATAGATCCAAGCCAGATTGCAAATGTTAGATGAAGAAGGATAATAACGGGGAAGAAGCAGAATCGGTGCTGTATCCTTTTCACGATATCAGGAACGTTTTATATTTGCTTATTATCAATTAACAGTTGGAATGGAAATGCTGTGCTTAAGCTTATAAGCTCTAATCCCTAAACACGTTTAATGATGAGGTTATAATCTGTGCTGTATCTTGGTGTGCAGAGACCTCGGGAAGCGATGATGATCAGAGCTCCCGAGACCGAAGCCCTGTATGATGGCTCTGCCCAGAAGGGCTTCGAGGTTCCAATCCTAGATGGGAGCCCCTTTCCGCTGGACTCAACAGCCACCAGTGAAACCACAGGGGTATCCAAATCCCTGTGGGGGAGGTGGAAGCCCCTTGATGGCTATAAGGCTTAAAACCTTGTGGATCAAAAACACAGCAACATCAAGCAATAGAAATTCAGTGACGATCAATAACCATCGAGGGATAAGCGGATGCCATGCTACTGCGTTTCCCCTCTAACGGTGCTTGATGGTGTTTGTGAATATTTGTATTTCCGTTAGAGGGGTTGCACCTAGGCTCGGGATCACCAGCTTCACCCGAGATGCATGGGTGCCTGTCGGGTCCAACGCCACTGGGCTCCCATCTGAGGATAGATATCTCAAACCAATATTGATAGCACCTATCATATCTCTATCCATGGCTAATCCATTGCTTAGCTTTGCTAGCCTCATCTGTATCTTTATAACCCTCACCCTTCTACCCCCTCTCAGCGCAAAGCGAATCACAGAGGGGGTATATCTCTTGATAGGCTTACCGCTAAACGGATCTCTTGATGGGGAGTATGCCTCAGATTCTTCGACAACATGTAACGGCTTGTTATTCAATATCTCTACTAGTTTTGAGACGCACCACTGGTGGATCCTTGCCTCAGACTCTTCCTACCAGCATTGCTAGCCATCTTGCCCTTACCTCTATGGGCATTCCCAACAACTAAGGATGCGTCGTGTTTCTTGGCGATCTCCTCAATAATCCTAAGCTGTTTTATAGATAACATCCTCCTTCCTCTCCCTCTCACGAAGCCTTCTAAGGAATTTCCTAACATCTCTATCCCTAGTGGATTTACCGCTTGTTATCCTTCTTCTCCTCTCGGAATACGCTATAACGATTCTGCCAATGCTAGTCTCGATCCTATAGATCTCATGTAGCCTTCTATCTATAAACACGGCTAGGGTAACATTGTTCTCATTTATATCTACTGCAACAGCGTTATTCGGGTTATAAGATACTTCGAATTCTCTTACAAGAGTTAGATATACAAGGATCTTTCCACTAGATAGTTTTAATTTCAACTCGCTTGATGGCTTCCAATTGTTATAGAGATATCTATGTAATTGCTTATTGTTTCTATAGCCTATCCTTATCCATCCTCTATGTGTTCTCAACTCTACATAGCCTCTCTCAACCTCCAATCCTGCGAATCAGAGTAGATCAAAGTTATGCTCCTTATCTCAGGCCTATCTTTTTCTGTCTCTCCTTTCTTCTTCTTTTTGAATGACTTAGCCCTTCTAACAGCATCCCTATAAGCACCTTTAATTACTCTAGTTGGGAGCCATGGATACCTCTCTCTAAACTTCTCGTAGAAGACACTATGTAGTGTCTCTTGGGAAGCCTTATACTTAACAGCGTATTCAACCATCTCAACAAGCATCTCCCTATATGCATCCTATATGCATCTTCAATCTCTCTAAGTGCTTGCCTTCCAAACCTATTAACCCAGCCCTCCAGTATAACAGTTCTCCTGAGGATCTTTGTGAGCTTCTCCACCTCTAATCAAGTAATTAGAGATAACCAGAGATATTTAAACTTATCGTCAGTTCTGCAACAGCCTAAAATAATTCTCTTTTATAGGTTGCCTCAGCAATTTTATTCCATACTAGTGTTAGCAGTTGAAAACCATTCGTGTTAAAGTTTTAATTCTATAAAGGGTTGTTTCGCGCTATACCTTAGCCCTTTCTCTATTTGGCTTGGTTTTTCTAGTATGAATAGTTTTTCATGGTATATTAGTAGAAAGTCTCTTTTTCTCAGCTTCCTCCACACTTCTCGGGTTGTCTTCATCTTGTGCTGGATCTTTATGACCTCCTCCTTTAATATGAAGCCTGCATCTAGTAGTGTTAGCAGGACGTAATATGTTATTGGTACATAGTGCTTCTTGATCCTCGTATCTCCAACCAGGATCCCTAGTACTCCACCATGCTTTAGAACCCTGTAGATCTCCCTCGCCACCTGTTTGAGTAGTGCTAGGTACTCCTCCAGACTTCTAGTCCTTGATAGGTCTCCTCCAAGCTCCTTCTCACTATACTTTATTATGTTAAGATATGGCGGGTGCGTAACCACTAGGTCAATGGAGTTACCAGGTATCTTATCAAGATCCCTAGCATCACCATGATAAACCCTGTACCACGCCTTAACACCCTCGCCCCTCACCCGAGTATAGCCTAGGAGGTCTCTATACCTACCCTCCTTCAAAGCATTAATCAGATAGTAGAGCCTATGGTGTGTTAGCATAATAGCATTGTAGTTTATATCAACAGCTATGCAGTTCCTGTTAAGCAGAATAGCCTCAATACACGTCGTTCCAGATCCGATCATGGGGTCAAGAACCGTGTCCCCGGGCTCTGTATATCTGAGGATCAGGGCGCGGGGGATCTGGGGAGCCCAGTTACCCCTATAATCACCCCTATGGGTAGCCCAAGAACCCCTCTCAGGAAAACTCCACACGGTCGTGGAAACATCCGTAAGCTCCTCTGGCAACGGCTCGAGCCTACTAACCTCAATAGGCTCGAGCGGTATCATCTGATCCTCAATAACAACACTCCTTTTCTTAGAGACAAAGTCCAGATACTCCTCAACAGGAACCTCCCTCATGCCGCTTGTCCCCCGATGATCATTGATTATCACTGATATTCATTTGTTTTGGATTGCTTTGCCTCTTGATCCACAGGGATGTTATTATATCCCTGTGGTCATCGAGGGACCTCCACCTCCCCCAAAGAGATCTTGGGATCTCTATGGGTTCACCAGTGGCTGTGGAGCCCAGCGGCACGGTGCTCCCATCTAGGATTGAAACCCCGGAGCCCTTCTGGGCAATGCCCTCATAAAGGGCTTCGAGGGCCTTAAGATAGATATTTATCAGTGCAACTACCTCCCTATGCCACTTCTCACCTCCCTTGCTACAAACACCTATTCTATCCTTCCCATATTCTATTACAGCCTTGTGTATTGGGCATATCTTAGATGTGTTCCTGGGATCAATCATGAGCACCGGCACACCATACTCCTTTGCCTTATCTATTATCGCGTTCAGCTCTCCCTTCAATGCACTCTGATATATTCTATGCCTTAATTGCTTATTCCTATACCTAGCGATCATAACCCTTATATCTTCCCCCGAGATCCTCTCAATAACTATTACTCCTCTCATCCTCACGGCGTCTCTTACTATCATGTTTGCTGTCTTCATCCTATAGTCCTTTTTCTTCTTTCCCTCCTTAAGCTTTTCCATAGCCTTCCTAGTCTCTCTACTATCGGATCCATTTCTCCTCTGGATACTCTCCTTCCTATAGCTATAGCCCAATGTCGTCTTTGCAAGGTCTGTCTCGAGGATTACTGCGAATGCCTCGTATAGAGTTGCTACAGAATTCTCATTAACATCAACAGGCTTAATATCCTCTGGCCTGTAGATCTCAACCTCTTTCTCTAGGGATAGGTGGAAAAGCACTCTCCTACTCTTCCTATCAAGCTTAATCTTTGCGTGGGATGTTGGCTTAAAGCCCCTGGCCAAGAGCTTGTAGAACTCCTTAGATGGCTCAAGATCTATGTGCACCCAGCCTCTATGGGTATGAATGGCAACACTTGTGAAGAAAATATTCTCAACGCCATTTATATTGATCTTCGTAGCATCCATAGGTTTCAGGTTTCCATAGGTGGTCATCAACTAGCCATAGGCTAACACTATTGATCCTCGGCACTAGTATTCCATTACTCATCTCTAGATCAACCTGGTGCCGAGCGATCTCCCAAGATTTCTTCCAGAGATGTCTCCTGATCCTCCTACCCCTAAGATCCTTTTCCCTAGACCTAGATGTTTAACCAACTCATCGAAGATCTCTCTAGAGTATTGCCTAGCCTTGTTCCTCCTTAGAGAGGAAACCCTTTCAACAGCATCCTGGCATACTCCGTGAACATAGTGGGACGGGATATTTGGATAGACCTTCCTTAGCTCTCGATACTTCCCATTCTTAAGCCTATAGTAATTCCCAACTATATTCCTATGCGTAGGATAGCACATCTCCAAGCATCTTGCTATATGTATTCACGACCTCTTCTAACATCCTGAAATCCCTCCTAGATAACTGCTTTGAGGGTAGAACAGCGGTTCTACTAGCAACTATCTTATCTCCTGGCTTAACAACCCACACCCACTTCTTATCCCTCTTTTTCTTTTCCCTAGCCATTATCCCTAGACCTCGTTCGCCCCTAAACCTCCACTCCAACCATTAATCAATAATGAAAAATATAAAAAGATTTCTACTATCATGAAAAAGAGTTCAGCCCGCCCTTAAGGGCTGGGCTTCCTGCTTCACTGCCCCACCATGCCCGTAGCCATTGGCTACGGGTAGTGGGCGGAGCTCCACAGGCACCAAGGGTGGCTCCTACCCCGCACTTCTAAGAATGTTTAGGGAGGCGTTGTAATCCCTATCCGCGATCAAGCCGCATTTTGAGTATGTGAGTATGCGGTCTGCTAAAGATAGGTCTTCCTTCACAAATCCGCACCTCGCACAGGTCTTTGAGGTCGTAGCTGGATTGACAAGTCTCAGAGTTTTTCCGTACTTCTCTAGCTGGTACCTCAGGATCTCCTTCAGTTCGTGGAAGGCGACATCATATAGCCTTTGCCTCAACATCCTATCGGATTTCCCCACCCGCTGCTTAATATCGATATCCTCCATTACAACTACATCGTAATGTTCGGCAAACTATTTGCTGAGCTTCATGTATATGTCTCTTCTGAGGTTCTTCAGGTGCTTATAGGCTTTTGCAAGCTTGATCCTTGCTTTGAACCAGTGCTTGAGAGATACTTCTTTCTTGAGAGTTCTTTGTGCAGCCTCCTTACTTTATTGAGTGCATTCTCATAGGGTCTCAAATTAGGGAAGTAGTATCCATCGGATGTTACTATGAGCCTCTCAATCCTAACATCAATAGCAACAACCCCGCCTGTACTAGAGAGCTTATTGAAATCATGGTCCTTAACCACGAACGAGATATATATCTCTCTTCAGAGGGCATTAATTTAACCACCACTCTCTTCACCTTGTTGAGTGGGAAATCCTTATGAACAATAACTTTGAAAACCCCTAGGCTGGATAGTCTCAGTAGTATGAGCTTCTTCTTATTCTTCTTACTCCTTACCCTTATTTCTCTAACCCTGAGTATCTCCCACCCTTTTTGCGGATAGACTAGGCTGCGGTATTTATGGGGCTTCTTCTCCCTAGGGAACCTTGCTAAGCCGTCGATAAACCTCTGCCCAGCCTCGTAGAAACGATCCCCGATCTGCTGAACTGCCTGCGAATAGATCTGCTGATAATCCCTATCATGCTTCCTTAGATCTAGTGCCAGTTGCCCCAACTCTGTCAGTGTTAGCCCCTTCCATCTCTTTGGTAGAAGTATATGTCTGCTCACCGCAGGGTGTTATAGATCTCACATGCTAGCATCAGCCGGGCTTTTAACGCCCCCAGTGTCCTCCTATCAGTATATGCCCTATACCTAAACCCTACGGTGGGCATTAACCAAGATATTGTACGGGGGTTTGAAAGCAAAAACACCACCGCCTCAGAGAGGCGCTATTTTCAGCTATAAAGGTAATAGATAGAATCTTAATATACTATATACTATCAAGAAAAATTATCCTGTATATATTAATTATATATCACTTCTAGGAAAACTTTAAGAAGCTCTATAATAGAGTTAATTAAGCGCCAAATCTAGAGTAAAAGAATTATTGAAAATATCGAGAAAGGTACAGGTCATCGAGACCTTAACTGGGCTTGTGAAGTAGGAGAGATAAGTAGATCTACTACTAGGAGATTGGAGTTAAGATAGCTATCTCTTTATCATGGAAAGTGGAGCTTCTACCTATGTGCTCTTTTATCTTTATCGCTAGGAAGAGCTGTTCTAAATGCTTATAAGCTCGTAACATCATTTTGGTATGAGGAGTTGGGGATGTGTATTCACTAGATCAAGGACACGATGCCTGGTGAATGTATATATCGATACATGCCTAGATATAGAGGAGACGCCTAAACAAATATCAAACATCTATAGGCTATACATGCTATTCGGAGGTGTTTAGTTATTGCATGCTTCGTTAGGCTGGCAATACCCAAAGGCTCTCTTGAGAAGCAGGTCGCAGAGTTCCTTGAGAGAGCGGGGTACATTCTTATTGGTAGAGAGAGGAGCTATAGACCTCTAATCAACGATCCCGATATATGTGTTAAGATACTGAGACCCCAGGAAATACCCGTATACGTCTATGAAGGGCTTCACGATATAGGTATAGCCGGTCTCGACTGGGTTCTCGAGCAGGGGTTGGGAGATAAGCTGCCTATTCTCCTCGAGCTGGGTATTGGCAGGGTTAAGCTTGTCCTAGCCGTTCCCAAGGGTTCTGGATATAGGGATTCTGAGGATCTCGTTTCGAGGTTTGCTAATGAGAAGAGGATATTGAGGATCTCCACGGAGTATCTGAACACATCAGCTAAATACATCTCCTCCAGGAGGAGCTATAAAGAAAACTATGGCTCCTCAGCCCCCCTTATAATAACTCCGTGGGGTAGGTGGGGAGATAATAGGATGGTCCAGGTTATACTATCCTTCGGAGCTACAGAGGCTAAGCCTCCTGAGGAGGCTGATGCCATAATTGATGTATCAGAGACAGGGACCACCCTTGAGAGTAATGGGCTCGAGGCCATAGATCTTGTCCTCGAATCCCAGGCTGTTCTCATAGTTAATCCATCATCCCTTAGAGATCGTGTCAAGGGGGAAAAGATCTCCGACATTGTCGCTATATTTAGAGGAGTTATAGATGCAAGATCTAGATATCATATATTCATAAATGTGAGGAAAAGCAATCTAGAGGAGCTATTGAAGAATCTTCCTGCACTTAAAAGCCCCACGATAAGCCCGCTAGCAGATCCTGAGTGGGTCGCCATTAACACAGTTGTTGGTAAAGAGGATCTCATAAGGATAATGCCGATTCTCAGGAAACTTGCACAGGGTCTGGTGGTGTATGAGCCTAAACTGGTTATACCCCTAGAGGATCTTGGGAAGGGATAGAGAATGCCCAGGATCTACAGAGTAGATAGTGATCGTGATATAGAGAAGGTGTTAAGAGCTATTAGATCTTCGATCAACCTAGAAGAAGCCATAGAGACTGTGAAACCCATCGTGGAGGATGTTAGGAGAAGGGGAGATGAAGCTGTTATCGAGTATGCTAGAAAGCTCGATGGTTCTGAGCTCAGGGCGGAAGAGATCTATGTAGATAGGGCGGGGCTGGAGGAGATCGCTAGAGCCGCGGATCCAATGCTCATGAGATCACTTATTAACCTTGCAAAGAGAGTAGAGGCTGTGGAGACCCCTTTGCTAGAATTTATAAGAAATGTATGGAGAGTTGAGCCTAGATCAGGACTCGTCGTTGAGATCTTCTTCAAGCCTGTCGAAAGAGTAGCCTGCTACATCCCCGGAGGTTTGACGCTATACATATCAACAGCAATAATGTGTGGCACGGTTGCAAGGCTTGCAGGTGTTAAGAGGCTCGTAGCACTGCTACCACCCAGAGCTCTAACGCCCAGCATGGCTGCATCACTCTCCATAGCGGGGTTCAACGGAGTATATAGGGCAGGAGGCCCATACGGCATAGCGGCTGTCGCATATGGAACTCAGAGGATTGAGAGGGTGGATAAGATCGTTGGGCCTGGAGGGATATATGCCACGGCCGCTAAGGCCCTCGTATCAATGGTTATTGGGATCGATATGCTGGCCGGGCCTACAGAACTAGTTATCTATATAGATAAGAAGGGCTATGAGAACGAGACCTTGCTCCATCTAGCAGCACAAGCAGAGCACGGGGACTCGGTCCTCCTTGTTGTGGTAACACCTTATAGGGAGGTAGGAGATTCGATCGCTCAAAGAGCTTCTGAGGAAGCTTCTAAAGCTGGGTCTAAGGCTTTTGAGAGAGTCTCGAGGCTCCTCAACATACTCATTGTGGATAGCCCCGAAAGGGCTGCGAAATTAATAGATGCCATATCGCCGGAGCATGTGGAGGTATGTAGCGATAATAACATCTCCAATGCCTTGAGTAGCTATGGAGTTCTCATAGATGGCTGTGTATCTAGTGCGATAAATGATTACTATTCTGGGGTCAGCCATATATTGCCAACAATGTCATGGGCCAGGGTTAGGGGTGGGCTGTCGATTCTGGATTTCGTAGCTCTCAGGAGGAGAGTTATTTATAGGGGTTCTAAGGATGATCTAAGAGATATTGCTATAGAGGTGATGCCGATAGCTAGAGAGGAGAGATTCCTGCTCCACTTAGACTCGATCTATAGAGGTGATGTTGATGATAGAGAGAGCTAGGAACTTTGCTGAGGAGTATAGAGATCTGGAGTATAGGGTTGAGAAGGGATGCATATATCCTCTGGATAAGAACGAGAATCTATACATACCAAGGGAGACCATGAAGGAGATCATGGCTAGAGCCATTGAGAGGATAGATCCCAGAACATACCCGGACGAGGAGGAGGAAGAGCTAAGGGAGGAGATCGCTAAGGCGTATTCTCTAAATAGCGAATCTATAGTTCTAACCAATGGTGGAGACGAGGCCATAGATCTTCTCCTATCCCTCACAGGCTCCCTAGCTAAGACGCCTAGAATAGCTATTCTTAGACCAAGTTTTCCTATGTATAGCATTAGATCCCTTCTGAGAGGCTATAGGGTTGAGTATATAGAATTATCGGAGAAGAACTTCTCAGTAGATGTTGAAAAGGCTGTAGAGATAGCATCGAGATCCGATCTAGTATTCCTCTGCAGCCCCAATAACCCCACAGGGAATATCCTCCCCCGAGAGTTGATAAGAGCCGTTGCGGAGACCTCGAAGGGCATGGTGGTTCTCGACCAAGCTTATAGGGAGTTCTCTGAAGACCCCCAAGACGATCTCTTAGAGAAGTTTGACAACATAGTAGCTGTAAGGACATTCTCTAAGGCATACGGTCTTGCAGGGCTGAGGCTAGGATATATAGTTGCCCATAGAGATATTTCAAGAGCCCTTAAGATACTAAGGCTCCCCTTTCAATTAAACAAGTTCACCCTAGCAGTTGGTATCGAAGCCCTCGGAATGAGGGATAAGCTCCTAAGATATGTTGATGAGGTTAAAAGGGCTAGAAAAGCTCTAGTATCTAGGCTAAGAAACATAGACTATCTAGAGACATATGACACCCAGACAAATTTTGTTTTCTCAAAGATATATATAGATCCCCACAGGGTTGTTAGAGCCCTTAAGGGGGAGGGCATATGTGTAAAGCTATATAGGGGTCTATTCAAGAGCGGCGACTCATATCTAAGAATAACTACTCCTGACGATCGCACAATAGAACTGCTGGTCAAGGTGCTTCAGAATGTATACTGAGAGAATCGGTAGAGCCGCGAGAGAAACCAGGGAGGTTAAGATCTACGTGGAGATCAATCTAGATGGGAAGAGCTATAGGGTGAGGACGCCATACAGATTCTTCACCCATATCCTGGAGACGATGGCCCATCATGGGGGGATAGGGCTCTCTGTAGAGGCTGAGGGCGATATGTCTCATCACGTGATAGAGGATACCGGGATAGCCCTTGGCGAGGCCTTAGCAATAGCGCTCGGGGATAGGAGAGGTATTAAGAGGTTTGGCTACGCCCTAATCCCGATGGACGATGCTCTAGTAGCTGTTGCTATAGATCTTGCGAGAAGGCCTTATAGTAGTATCAGCCTCGGTCTCAGAGGATCATATATAGAGGATATCGATGGTTCACTAATAGAGCATTTCCTGAGGAGTATGAGCTCTTCAGGCTACTTCACCATGCACGCTGTAAAGCTGGCTGGAGAAGACCCACATCATATAGCCGAGGCATGCTTCAAGGCACTTGGGGTCTCGTTATCGCAGGCCTCATCTAGATCCAGTGGGGAGATTATAAGCGTCAAGGGTGTTGCCTAGTGAGGATAGCTATAGTAGACAATGGTATAGGTAATCTGGGGAATCTTGAGAACTATGTGTTAAGAACCATGGACTCTAGACCAGAGATCGTTAAAGAGATCGGGAAGGCAGGACACTATGACCTAGTGATACTCCCTGGCGTAGGCAACTTCTCAGCCCTCTCAGAAAAATTATCTATTTTAAGGGGCGAGTTAGAGGAGCATCTAAGAGCTGGGGGATATGTGCTGGCCATATGCCTTGGAATGGAGATCCTGTTCGAGGAGAGCGAGGAAAGCTCTGGAAAGGGTCTCGGGATGTTTAGAGGCAGGGTTGTCAAGATCCCGACTTCTTCAGGTCTTAGGATCCCTAGAATAGGCTGGTCTAGGCTCGAGATCATTAGAAGAACCCAGCCGTGGGAAATGCTCGATGGCTCCTGGCACTACTATGCGCACTCATACTATGCATCAACATCTGAAGATGCTGTGATAGGTGTCTCTCGATACGGCTCGCTTGTGATACCCTCACTGCTTGTGAAAGGCGGTATAGTTGCGACCCAGTTCCACCCTGAAAGATCTGGGGCTAGCGGGGATCTATTTGCAAATGCTCTGAAAAGCTATGTGAGGAGATGATGTTGGAGGTTCATGTTGCTATTGATATCTATAGAAGGATGGTTGTCAGAATGATCAGGGGCGATCCTCGAAATATGATCATATATTCTAGGGATCCTTTTGAAAAGGGTGTGGAGATCCTTAATGCCGACATAAAGAGAATCCATATAGTGGATCTCGAAGCAGCTATAAATAGAAAATCCATAGGACCCTACACACTGGAAATAGCTAGAAGGCTCAAGGAGATAGGCGGCTATATAACAGTTGCAGGCGGGATCAAAAGCATAGAAGATCTTAATGCAGCGCTAGAAGCAGGTGTTGACAGGGTAGTGATTGGCACTTCTATATATAGGGGGGAGATAGGGGTAGAGGATGCTCTAGCACTTGGTGGGAATAGGATTGTTCTAGCGTGCGATATTAGGGATAGATATGTTACTCACAGTGGCTGGATAGCCGGCACAGGGCTGAGAGTCGAGGAAGCTCTTGAGAAGTATAGTAGGGCTGGCTTCAAGCTTTTCCTCGTAACAGTTGTGGAGAGAGATGGGACCATGAGCGGTGTTGATCTTGAGGTAATATCCATAATTCCCCGTGTATATAGGCCACATATAATCTATTCTGGCGGCGTCTCCTCGAAGAAAGATCTGGATGTATTGAGGAGAATGGGGTTTAGAGGATCTATAGTCGGGAGATCCTATTATGAAGGCTTGCTATCCCCAGGAGACATAGCCTATATGGAGGATCGATAAGATGGTGGCGATAAGGGTTATACCGTGCCTAGACATGGATAAAGGCATCGTTGTGAAGGGAAGAGGCTTCCAAAGCTTAAGACCAGTTGGTGATCCTGTGGAACTCGCTAGAAGATATGAAGATGAGGGAGCCGATGAGATAGCTGTGCTAGATATAAGCGCCTCTCCAGAGGGGAGGGAATTCTCGCTAGAAGTTTTGAGAAGAATAGCGAAAGAGGTCTCGATACCAATTCTAGCTGGAGGCGGTGTGAGAAGTCTGGGCGATGCCGAGAGACTCTTCAGAGCCGGTGCCGATAAGGTGAGTGTTAACACATACGCTGTTAAAGATCAAAGGCTGATAAGGGAGATATCGCTAAGATACGGATCCCAGTCAACAGTTATAGCTATAGATGCTAAGAAAACCGGGAATGGGTACAGGGTGTATATATCTGGCGGTAGGATAGAAACAGATCTAGACCCTTTTTCATGGGCCTCAAGGGCTGTGGATCTAGGTGCTGGTGAGATCTTATTAACATCTATAGATGCAGACGGATCTAGATCCGGGTATGACACCGAACTTATAAAAGGCGTCTCAAGATCTGTTAGCGTCCCTATCATAGCTAGCGGCGGTGCCGGATCTCCAGAGGATATGGCAATAGCTCTGGAGGCTGGGGCATCTGCTGTTCTAGCTGCATCTATGTTTCACTATGGCTTATACAGGATCTATGATGTTAAGAGATATCTTGCTAGTAGGGGGTTTGGGGTGAGGATCTAGATGCGATCTATAGAAGATCTCCTCAGGGAGATCGATTTCGAAAAGGGGGAGGGTCTGGTCCCGGTGATCGTGCAAGACTCCTCTACAAAGGAAATCCTTATGCTTGGATATGCAAATAGAGAGGCTATCATAAAAACTGTTGAGACAGGGTATGCTCATTTCTGGAGCAGGTCTAGAAAAAGGATCTGGATGAAGGGCGAGACATCTGGGAATACCCTGAGGGTTGAGGAGATCATGATTGACTGCGATGGAGACGCCGTGATCTATGTTGCGAAACCCTCGGGACCTGTATGCCATACCGGGAGTAGGAGTTGTTTTTATAGAGGCTATAGAGTCTCTCATAAATAGAATTGCTACATAGCCCCTCCCATACTTTTTCATGTTATTCAACAGCAGGCTCTTCCATATAGACCACGCCGCTATCAGCATCTATAGATACTCTACCGCCTATAGGGAGTGGATACACATAATGTCCATGCTCGTCCCCTCCATGGCAGCATGGGAAGTTTATGAAGGAAGGTGTGGCTATATATCTCCTAGCCCTATCTATTATAACCTCCTCCAGGCTCGGCGTCGGAGCCTTCACCTCAGGCTCTGGAAACTCGCCGAATATGGTTCCAGAGGCTTTCTGGAGATGCCCTCCATGAGCCAGTGATGTGAGGAAGTTATCCACCCTCCAAGCATCCTCCCTTATATCTTCTAGAAAGAGTATCCTCCCCTCTGTATCTACAGAGTATCTGGTACCCTGGAGAAGTGTGAATATAATTAGGTTCCCACCAACAACCTCCCCTGAAGCCTTGCCAGGGTTTATGGTTTTTGGGAACGCCCCGTCCTCGGGAGGCGCTAGCTCGAGAACCTCTCCCATGAGGATCTTTATAGCCATCTCTAGATTCCTCTGATACCTTCTCATACCAATCTCATCACCTAGTTTGGGCGTCGTAGCTATCATTTCGCCATGTATACTCACAAGCCCTATCCTCGAGTAGAGCGCGTTCTGTATACTTGTGACATCGCTAAATCCTATAAGGGGCTTCGGATTCCTCTCAATCGCCTCATAGTCTATCAGATCTAGGAGCCTCATACCGCCTGCACCGCCTCTAACACACCATATGGCATCTATATCGCTCCTCCTGAAACCCTCAACAATATCCCTAGCCCTCACCTCATCCGGTGCTGATAGATACCATCTCCTCATAGCATATTTAACGCTCTCCCCAAGCACGGGGCTAAAACCTTTTTTCCTAAGGATCTCTATCCCTAGGCTAAGATTCATGCTGGGATATACCGGGTAACTGGATGGGGCAACCAAATAGATCTTGGACCCGGGTTTTAACCTCACAGGCTTTAACCTAGACCTCAGAGGCATCACCTAGTTATGATATATTCAAGACTATTAAAAAGACATCCAGCATGCTGATCTATAACATCCTCACCTAAGGGGTGAGATCCTCGGTCGCGACTCTCGTTAGTTATTTATAATCAAGGATCGCTGCTGAGTTTAAATATTTCCAAAAACCACGATCTATAATGGTAATTATTAAGGCAAACAAGGTTAGCTGGACCAGCTATAAAGCAGGTACTAGCCTCTATTGAGGATCTCTAGGATGTGTTCTGGCTTGACTGGCATCCTAGTAATCTTAGCCCTGATCCCTGCTCTCCTGAGGGCATCCTCTATTGCCCTGATTACAGCTGGGGGCGCCGCTATGGTTCCTATCTCTCCCACACCTCTGGTCCCGTGGGGATGCTTAGTCGGGGTCTCCTGGAGAAAAACCTCGAAGGTAGGCATCTCAAGGGCTGTTGGTACTAGATAGTCTGCTAGGCTTGGGTTCTTAGGGAACCCTGAATCGTCGTAGAGGAGCTCCTCGTAGAGGGCCTGCCCAATGGCTTGGGCGACCCCACCCATGATCTGACCCTCTATGAGCATCGGATTTATAGCTCTCCCTACATCGTCATAGGATCTATGGAGGATCACCCTTACCCTCCCAGTCTCCCTATCCACTTCAACCACTGAGACGTGAACGCCGAAGGGGTAGACAGGGCCTCCGGGGTTGTAGTAGACCGTGGCCTCGAGCCCTGGTTCGAGTCCCTCCGGAGGCGAGAAATAGGCTTTCTCCGCAACTTGCTTGATAGTTACGTACTTATCTGGAGTCCCCCTCACATAGAATCTCCCGTCCTCAGCGACGAGATCCTCCTCTCTTGCCTCGAGGATACTTGCAGCAACCTTCCTAGCCTTCTCTGCAACCTTCCTAGCTGCCTGGATCACTGCTCCCCCACCCACTGTCATGGTTCTGCTTCCAGCTGTTATCACACCTCTTGCTATGAGGTCTGTGTCGCCCCAGAGAACCCTTATATCCTCGATCCTCACACCCAGTATTTCTGCTGCTAGCTGCGCAAAGCCCGTGGCATCCCCCTGTCCATGGGGTGATGAGCCCGTTATTATAGTAACCCTCCCATCAGGCTCTATCCTTACGGTGGCGCTCTCGAAGGGGCCGCCTGAGGTTACCTCGACATAGAAGGAGAGGCCTACTCCTATTAGTCTGCTCTTTCTATATTCCTGCTCGGCCCAGGCTCTCAGCTCTCTATAGCCGAGTTTCTCCACCCCCCTGGCTAGGGTTGATGGGTAGTCGCCTGAGTCGTATGTGAGTCCTGAGCAATTCCTATATGGCATGTCTCTCGCTCTAACTAGGTTTTTCATCCTTATCTCTACATCGTCGATGCCTAGTTCGTCGGCAGCTATGCTCATGATCCTCTCTATGAAGTATGTTGCTTCAGGCCTACCAGCTCCTCTATAGGCCATGAGGGGGGTCTTGTTGGTATAGACTCCAAGGGCCTCTATAGAAGCTGACTCGATCTTGTAGGGGCCTGTGATCATCCTAGCACAGATCATGGGTAGCTCTGTGCCCCACGGATAGGCTCCTAGATCGCCTGTGATTCTTGCTTTCATCCCCAGGATCCTTCCCTCCCTATCGAAAGCTGCTTGGACCTCACCATAGAGATCCCTACCCCTGTTCATAGACACATGGTCCTCGGATCTCGTTGCCTGCCACTTTACAGGAGCACCTAGGAGCATTGATGCCAGAGGAACCAGGATCTCTTCGTGGTATCTAGCTATCTTAGCCCCAAAAGCTCCCCCTACGTCAGGCTGGATAACCCTTACCCTTGGGATCTGGAGCTTTATTTTTGAAGGAAGCTCCTCCTTAAGATCGAAGGGCGTCTGGGTCGAGGACCACACTGTGAGTGTGTATCCATCGAAGACCGCCGCAACCCCCCTGGTCTCCATGGGGGTTGGAGCCACTCCCTGGCTATATAATTTCTCAGAGATTATGGTGCTGGCTGAGGAGAAGGCCTTATCAGGATCTCCACATCCGAGGCTCCTCTGGAAAGCTATGTTTTTCTCAGCAGGCTCGTGGATCTTTATATCGCTCTCCATAGCCCTATAGGGATCCACCATAGCTGGGAGGGGCTCGTAGTCCACCACTACGAGATCAGCTGCATCCCTCGCGGAGTAGGGATCTCTAGCAACTATCATTGCTATAGGCTCTCCCACATATCTCACCTTCCCGCTAGCCAGCAGGTGCATCGGCTCCGAAGCCACTTCGAATGTAAATGGCTCGACAAGCTTCTCAATATCCCTATAGGTATATACAGCCACAACACCGCTAGCCTTCCTAGCATCGCTAGCATCGATAGACCTTATGAGAGCGTGGGGATATTGAGATCTAACGAAGTATGCATAGAGAGCCCCCGGAAGCCTAAGATCATCGAGGTAGGATCCTCTACCACTCAGAAGCCTCTGATCCTCGATCCTCTTGATCCTTTTCCCCACATATCTACCCGAGAAAAGACCCTGAGACAATACAATCCCGCCAGATACATTATTAAACAAGAGAAAAATAAAAGGCCATGGAAAAACACCAACAAATACCCAAAACTATATAACACAACATAGAAACAGCAGAACTTTGCTTATAGAGCAAGAATCGTTTAGTATATTACCAGAGATCTTCCAAATACCGAAATACTTAAGAGAGATCTAACCTCTTTCCACCTATAAACACGTTTCCACCTCAGAAATCCAGTATCAGCAACCCTAGAAAAAATAATAGACACACCCAACAGAGATCGCTATATAACTCGCATCTTTTTAACGCCTTAACCTATTAGATCAACATAGTACGTCATTTATCAAGCATACTATAACATGAGATAGGGAGAAACTATGCAAGTAGATAGAGTAGAAACAAGGCCCGCCCTTTTAAACCTAGAGGGGCTCATCCATGACATCTAATTATATTCACAACCTATTACTTCTTCTTTCCCCACTAATCCTTAAAAGGTCTACAGAAAGCTAGATCCCGGAGAAACAAGCTTTAAATCTTATCGGAAACATATCAAGAAATCTCTAACAAATAGAGGATCTAGATATTATGAGCATAAAGCATAAAAACCTTAAAACCTATCCTACTCAGGAGTGAGGCTTCCACAGTAAAGATTTAAAACTGCCAAGAAAAGTAATAAAAGGGCCGGGGTCGCCTAGCCTGGTAGGGCGCCGGCCTGCTAAGCCGGTGGGGGAAACCCCGCGCGGGTTCAAATCCCGCCCCCGGCGCCACATCTACCGATCCTCGTTTATATATTAATGATCCTCGGGATCTCATCTGGATCTCGTGATCTTCTCTCCGTTTCTCGATGTGTAAACTGGTCTCTGTGTTTTCTTAATTGATTTATAGTGTGTATATTATAGTGGGTTGTTTACTCTAGGTTTTTTCTCTAGTATTGTTAATTGCTTTCTCACGTTGCTGAGAAAACCCTTGTTAAGGAGGGCAGAGTTGCCCCGTAAACATGAATGGAGAATCTAGCCTAGGACCTTTTATTCGGAACCTCTAAGAGCTTTTACTAGCTCTGCTACCGCCTCTATTAGCTGATTTGATGCTTTTGAATATGTTTTGAACCGTTGGTCTTATCTTTATGAGATTCAATAGCATTTTCTATCAGTTAAGTAGCTAGTTTATCAGAAAACTGCCCCCTTCTGAAAGTAACTCTTGCTTAGAATTATCAGATGGAAGGTTCATGAGAATTTGAATCCAGAATTCCGCTGCTCACCGGCTCTTCGGGTTCTGATATCCTGAGCTTTAACCTCTTGCCATACTGATGCTAGATCCTCACCTTACATGTAGGTGCGTTCTTGACCTCAGTATTGATTAGGTAGATAGCGCTAGTGATCCCTGTTTATTAAACGTGTGCATAGCAATACACATTCTAAGGAATCCCCATTCCTAGCTTTTATAAAGGATGATACGGCTTAATTCTATACCTCAGACCATGAGAGGGTTAATAGCTTCATAGACATGTCATATAAACCAATTCCTATCAAGAGCAAAAGATAGGCATAAGTCCTTCGAATAGTTTAGATAGCATGGATCATACCTAGTAGAAGATTAAACGCTCATTAGGAGACAACTGGAGAGTACAAGGAAGAAAGCATCAAAGCGTGCAGATTACCTCACTGATGTTCTAAGAAGGTAGGATTTATCATGTTTCATCGATTTTAATGGAAAAAATTCAAAAAGGGAATTAAAGCCGTGCTGCAAAATCGAATTATATACATAGATCTCATAGATCTAAGGAATTTTAGAGGCGACAGAACTAAAACATAGACACCTTATTAAGATTCTTATTTTATTATGTAACTCTATTTAATAATTTCCATTTCCTGCAAACTTATCTATAGGATTGATCTTTATTTTGACTTCTTTGATATTTCTGATATTTTCTTGAGAACATCTAGTTGTATAATGTAATGATTCATGTCCGATACACATTTACAGCTAGTCTCTATCTGTTCTATCTGTTTAATACAAACATTATTAAATTTGCCTAAATAATAGTTAAGGTTATTTAAATAAAACTCCTTAAAAGGTTCAATACGTGGTAAAATTTGTTCTCTTAACCTTTTGTTAACATAAAAGATTATAATAATAATCATTATACAAGATATAATCAGAAAAATCGCTATAGATAAAATAGGATCATTCGTAATATTGTTTAGATAGCTTATTATTTGATTCCCTATCCCTAAATTTAAATATGATACCATTAATATTAATATAATAGAAGTAATTTGAAGAAAAATATTAGCCATATTAAATAGGAAACGTTCTGGTGAAATTAAACTCATTTGTATTCGACTAATAAGGTCTTCACATAATATCTCGATATGCTTACATTGCTGGGAACATTGTGAGGTTTGCTGTTGTTGTGCCTGTTGATTAGAGGAGCTAATTATTAACCCCTAATATTGCTAACTCTCCAAATTATAAATCATACGCAATAATTCCACATGCCAGCTAAATGCTTTATTTAGAGAAGAGAATTCCCTAAAGTATCACTTTTTATTTGCATTCCATACATAGCCAGACTAATGTTAGTGATCCCATGAACAAAGAGGCCGCTATAGCTCTCATGCTCACGTGTTATCTCTCACCACCTTAAAACCGCTTACTGCTACGATATCGGTTTATATCTATAAGACATTATAGAAGAAGAACTACTAATCGTCTATTATGATTTATCTTCCTCTATATATTAACCTGTAGGTTCATCTATAGAGACAAACAAATTTAAGAACGAGGTATTCGATTATATAGGTATTAATGATCTTTACACCATGTATTTATTGCTTCAATAACTTCATGTAATTGTCTAGGAAGCTTGCTTAACCTTTTTTCCATGAGGGTTGGTAGACCCTTCTTATATTTATCTTTTAAGGTACTTTCTATAGCTCTAATAAGATCATTGCATGACCCAGTATTACAATTAGGTAAATTCATAGCTTCACATAGCCACTCCTCGAGGCAGGGATGTGCTACAATTATCTTTACTTTTAATAAGTTCTTATCAACATCTTTCACATGTTCCTCAAAGACGCGTCTATGGATCTCGCTTGGTTCTGCGCCTTCACTATCTATAAGTATTACAACACAATCATAGTCGTCTATAGCTCCTTTGAGATATCTTTCCATTTTAATATCACAAGCATTAACAGGATTACTGATACGAACATCAACATCCCTGCTTACGAGATCTTTCTCTTTTAATAATTGTATTAGTCTTCGTAAGAGTTCTTTCGCATATCTATTATCAGTGATGAAATATATCCTACACCGCGACAAATAAATAGATCACCGCGATGTTCTCAGCTCCAAGAGATCTGATAGGATCAGCTCGCTCAGGGTGAGCTTCTTCCTTCTAAGCATCTCCAAGACTTCTCTTCCAGGTCTATAAGCTCTTGTCTCGCCATTCTCTAGCCTCAGAATAACGACCTCTTCAATGTTCTTTGCATAGTCTAGCGGGATTGTGGAGTGTGTGGTAATAATTACATAGACATCACTGTTTCTGAACTCATCTATTAAGAATTGCTGGAGCTCGGGATAAAGGCTGTTCTCAAACTCATCAATAACCAGGATAGTGGGCTTCCACATGAGTATAGACTCTACTATTAGAGTTTTAAGAACACCGTGTGGAATAGATATAGGTGCCAGCTCCAGACCGTCAGCATAAAGCCTTATAAAAACCCTACCATCAGTAGTTACCTCGAAAACTGCCTTGAAGTCCTTGTAACTGGGAAAAGAATATCTCAAAGCCTCCTCCAAATTCTCTCCTATCTTACCATTGGTCAGAGTGAATAGGAACTGTAGGAAGTTAGAGGCATCCGGCTTCAACCTCTCCTGCCTTTCCAAAGGCTGTGGAGTTAGAACAGACTTCCAATCAATATTTTTAATAACTGTGATACCATCGATTATGCCATATACTGCTGCAATCGCGATGAAAACGCTATTGGAAATATAATCTAAAATATCCTTAGCTATTAATCTAGCAATATTATCCTTAACCAGTCCGAGAAGATCATGGATATCTTCTTCCCTCCATTTGCTTATCAGCTCTTGATACTTAGGCGATTTAGTATTAACCAAGATCTTCTTACCAATAAGTTTAGCCATGTGCTCTATGCATCTTTTTCCTAGTATGTTATCCTTTATCTTGTTTATGTAAATTTTTTGTTTAGCATAGAATTCTCGATCAACACCTAGCTTAATATCTCTTTCTAAATCAGCAAAATGGTTAAGGAGAGAATATGCGTGCTTCATCTCACATGTGAGTTCCGCATAAGTATGGATGAGGGTAAATATTTCGGCTAAATTAGATAGTAGAGGAATAATCGTTTCCAAGTTCTCATACTTTAATTTCGATTTAGCGGCTAATTTCATAAGTCGCATATGAATTATATGAGGAAAAGTCTTATATTTCTTCTCCCACAACTCTTTAGCCCACTTAATAATGTTCATTGATACTTTTGCTATGTTTCTTTTCGTATCGATTTCTACCTCTAAGTCTTCAGCGCTGATCGAGAGATTCTCTCTTAATATTTGGAACCCTCTTCTACCGGCTCTACTGATTATATCGATCTCTCTACCAGTTACATCGATCTCATATTTAATATCCATTGATTTTAAATAGTCTCTGAAATCTTTTATTACTACTTTAACAAAGTCCCTCTCGATCTTTTGCATCTTCTCTACCATGTTATTGAGTCTAAATCTGAACCCTATTGTTATCGGGAGATCCTCGTCATGCCCAGAAACTACGTTACTGTATCCCCACCACTTAGAGAAAGAGTTTGGGATTAGTCCACGAACCCAGTCAAGCATATATGTTAGGAGCTCAAATACTTCGACTAAGGCTGTTTTACCAGAGCCGTTAGCCCCAGCAATAATCATCAGCTTTGAGGACACATCTAGTTCGAATCTTTTAAGCGACTTGAAATTTCTAACCCAGAATCTCTCTAGCGAAGCTAACTTACCAAGCTCCTTCATAATCATCATTAACTACCCACAGTCTAGTGCTCATATCAATATAGCCTTAAGAAATATATAGCTTTTATGACTGAAGACCCCGATATTCATATGTGCTATAGGGTCTATGAAACTGTTTCATATTAAAGCGAAGGCCCTTAAATGGTTTGTTTTTAAGGTATTAAAATGGCTAGTCACTACAATAGGGGCCCGCTACTCATGGTGGTGATAATGCTTGTTAGCTTTGTTGTTTTGTTTTAGAGATTTCTGGGTAGGGTAGAGCAGATGATCCTGTAGGGCTGTATCCTTTTTATGTCAATAGGATTTTTATCTTCGTTTGTTATCTAGGCTTAAGCTTATAACAATTCAATCCCTAACTATTTTGGATGATAAGGAGACACCCAGATGTGCTAGGCGTATGTATATCCTCGAGACGCGATGATGCTTAAAGCTCCTGAGACCGAAGCCCTTTATGGGGGCTATGCCCAGAAAGGCTTCGGGGTTCCAAGCATAGATGGAAGCCCCTTTCTGCCGGGCTCCACAACCACCGATGAGCCCATAGAGATCTTGGGATCTCTATGGGGGAGGTGGAAGTTTCCCGATGCCGCAGGGATCAAACCCTGTGAATCGAGAAGCACAGCAATCCCGAAACAAAAACATCAACGACGATCAATTACCATCGGGGGGACAAGAGGTTGAGGCTAGTCCTGAAAGGATGCTCACAGCATAGGATTGTCAAAAAGAGATATGGGTATATCGAGGAGTCTCGACAAACCTCCCCTCTTGGGTTATTTTGGTGCAGCGATTCTGAGTGCTAATGCTGCTATTAATGCTAGCCAGCCTATTGCTATGATTATTCCTAGGATCTTTTTGAATGCTGATATGAAGACTAGTAGTATATATATTGCTGTCAGGGATATTAGCAGTGTTAATGCAGATCCATATTCCTTCGCCATATCTGGGTTATCCTTTAGAATGGTTTGTTGCAGGATAGTGGTTATCAGGTTGACCATCCAGTTATAGATGGTTAGCAATCCATTCACTATCATATCGGCAGTATTTCCCGCGCTGCTCAATATCTTCACCTTAGACATATTTAGGAGTTAGCGATATTTATTCTTTGATCCGTAATTTTTACTAAACATATGTTTCTCTATTAATTATTTTATTTAATAAATAGTGTTTTCATCATGAATTATTGCGATTGCGATCGTAATATTATTAGGGAGTTTACACTATCTATTAACGGCGAGCCCGTTCAGATGATGTGTGTGGCGGTCTCTGAGAGGTGATGTCTTAGGAGCTCGCTGAACTCTATAACACCCTTTTCCTAAGGCTACGGAGGTGACGATAGATAGGGAGAAGCATAGAAGATCTTGATGACGTTAGAAGAATAGCCTCGAGCGTGAAGGCTCTATTCATAGATCTTGACATGACACTTGTAGACACATCTAGAGAGCTCATTATGGCCATAGCAAAAGTGGAGAGCGAATATAGGCTGGGGATAAGAATCAATAGAGATCCGAGGCTATTTATCAAAGCATATTATAAGGAGAGGATACCGGGACTGGGAAACTCCATGAAGAAGTGGCATTTCTGGAGAAGCGTTTGGATGAAATACCTAGAAAATGGGAGATATGGAGAACCCATGCCATGCTCAGACAGCCTACTCCTAACATCCTCCGGGAGATATCTAACAGCTATCGTGACTGGGAGGGAGGTGGAGACTCGAATGCTTATTGAGGAGCTTCACAGCTATGGATTCCCGACAAACCTTGTCAGAATACACTCCACAGGGGATCTATGGCCCGGAGCGACTAAGAGAGATCTCTATGAACAGCTAGCCAGAATATATACGGGGCTGGGGATTTCTAGGGAAGAAATTATGGTCATAAGCGATTCGCCAAGAGACATAAGATTTGCCAGAGAAGCAGGGTTCAGAGTTATAGGATATATACCCTTCAAAGACCCTGAGGTTATCTCCATGATAGAGCACGAGGCTATGGGCACCGCCATAGACACCCTCTGTATAAATAATATATTATAATAATTAATCATATCTAACACAAAAACACCGACGATTCAATCTAAATCCACCTCAACCCGCCTCTCACAAAAGATCCTGGAAAACCGTAGAGATCAAAGAGTTAGAAACCCTACAACAACCAGGTTTCCAATCCACTTCTATGCTCTATAACTACTATCAGAGCCTTCCTCTATCAGGTCTCAGGGCAGGAATAGTTGATCTAGAAAACACTTCCTGCTTAACCAGTCTAGCGGTATTAAAGATACTACTAAGCTAGCTAGTCCTAAAGCGGACTCATCAGCTTTTTATCTGTGCCACGCAAGCCCTATCGACTGATCATGATAGTATAGTGGAGTATATAAGCTTAGAGCTCTCAAAGCCTCAGAGATCAGGTATTTACAACTACATGTATATTTAAAATTTATCATCAAAACTGCAACATCTTAAGCAGTGCACTGATCCGGTGAAGAAATAAACCTCAAAAAGAGAAATATCCGTAGATAGGTAATCGTAATAATAAACAAAACAAAAAACTATTGCCTATCGCGAGGTTTGCTCTACGATCCTCACAGCTCTTGGGTTCTATTTGCATATCCTATTGAGTATTTCTTTGGTTTAAGAACCTCTATTATGTGCTCCATGGCCTTCCAGGGATCTGAGTGATCCCCGCACGTATATACATCAACAGTAGCATAGGAGTATTCAACCCATGTGTGTATGGATATATGGCTCTCTGTTATAAGGGCTATAACTGAGACTCCTCCCTTCTTTCCACCGAAGCTCCAGGATTTGACCTCCACTAGGTGCATGTTTGCTTTTTCAGCAGCCTCTGAAACGAGTTTTCTCAATAGCTCTTCATTAGATATATACATGGGGTCTGGATCATATAGATTGGCATACACATGCTTCCCGATGATCCTGGAATCTTTGTCCTCTAGTATTAGCTTTGACACCGCTCCCCTATTTCTATTCTCCTCCCCGGAGCTATCCCCCATCTTTGACCATTTACCCTCCTTTTCCAATTGTATTAAAAATATTAGATAGTATTTAAGCATAACGGAGAGTTTTCCCAAGTATCAAGAGTAGGGGTGAAATACTGAGGAGGATTAGCCGTTCTGAAACTGCTTTGGGTTTCATATTGATTTATAAGGTTCTATGTCAAGTCTCTTTAATCGAACTATGGAAGCTAAGAGCTTGTTAAAGATCCTTGAGCTTGTGAGGGCATATAGCATGCCTATTAGGGATGGGAGGGCCTCAGAGCTTGTGACACGGTATGTTGGGGCTCCCAGACAGCTTAGATCTGATCTAATAATATTGAGTGGAGATACCGCTTCCCAGAGCTCGTTAGAAAGGGCGGAAATCTAATTGCTATTACGAGTTTGAAGATGCAATCTAAAATGAGTAGGCAGAAGGTGGCATCGATAAACATTAGAAGAAGATACCGGGGGATCAGGAGGCTAGGTTTCCTCACAGCAATGATCCAGGGGAAGCGGTGAAGGAGGAGCTGTGGGTAGGGTCTTCCGAGCGGGAGGAGCCCATCGATATGGATCCCGATGAAAGGGATCCTGAGGATTTTGAAGCCAAGGGAAGAGGACTTGGCAAACCCTGAGCCCAACGAAACCCAAACCCTAGTAGCGAATCTAACCAGCCTGGAGATGACATCCTCCCCGCCCTTAAGGGGTGGGGTTTCGAACCTCTGGGTCTCGGGTGTTAGCCCCCTGGAGAGGGTTTAATGGCTTAACACCATTGTGCGTTACCAAGTAGCTCTCAATCTTCCTAGCTATCCTTATCCTGTATTCCAGCCTTCTCGCTATGTTTAGTGCTGCATTTATGTCTGCATTGATCTTCTTCCCTGTTTTCTTGCATATATAATCCTCTATGTTTTCTTCCGTTTTTATGCCTGATTCCACATATGGAGCATTGCTTGCTTGTATAGTCCTCAGGAACTATCTCAACTTCTATACCATACTCCATGAATATATCCACGATCCAAAGAACTATCTTCCTAAACCACCATATGTTTGTATTATACTCATTGCCATTATCCTGTGAAAGCATATATGGATAGCCTATGTATAGCTTCCTAACTCCTCTATCATAGAGCTCATCAGCTAGGAATCTAATTGCTGTTACGTATAGATGCCTAAACCTCTCATCCCTCTTATACATTGCTTCAAGGTACTTCTCATGGTATTCTTTCTATATCGGGATCCCAGCCTTCCTAAGTAGATCCCTTACAGCCTGGTATGTCGAGATCTCCCTCTTCCACCAATAATACTCAGACTTGATAGACCCGCCCTTAACGAGCATAGCAGATCCATCCGAGATCACCACGGCGAATAGGTTATTCAGACCCATGTCTATGAATGCCTCCCTATCGCCTATGGGATCTCTCTGCTTGATAGATCTAGGATTAACGATCTTACCCTTTTTATCTCTGTAGTTGGGTTTGACATAGCCCCTTCTGTTAGACTTAGGTGGCTCAACACCAACCTCTATTGGTACTAATGCGAACCATCTACCATTAACGTGTTTTATCTCAAGCCTGCCCTGCTTACCCTCCCACCTGATCCTACCAGCATATCTAATATTTAAACCAAAATCCACCAATACAA